>Ga0187781_10000894_pt1 | contig 22049 bp, 19 predicted proteins | sample 0715_SJ02_MP02_2_FD_132447 | JGI IMG/M metagenome (GOLD analysis project Ga0187781, IMG submission 132447) | Tropical peat soil microbial communities from peatlands in Department of Meta, Colombia - 0715_SJ02_MP02_20_MG | ecosystem: Environmental > Terrestrial > Soil > Wetlands > Peat | place... | reverse complement strand
TTTGCTGTCGATAAATTCGTCGAAAAGCCGGATGCAAAAACCGCCGAGCATTACGTCAGCGAAGGCTATCTGTGGAACTCCGGCAACTTCGTGTTTCGCGCCGGATTGCTTCTCGACGAATACAAACGATTCGAACCGGACAGTCTCGCCACGGTCGTCGAGTCCGTCGAACGCGCCGGCAGCGATCTTGGCTTCGTCATCCTCGACTCCGAGCCGTTTGCACGCGCCGCCGCGAAATCGATCGACTATGCGGTGATGGAGCGCACCAAGAACGCGGCGGTTACGCCAGTGTCGTACGGCTGGTCCGATGTCGGTTCCTGGCAGGCCGTCTGGGAACTGTCCGGCCGCGATACGCTGCGCAATTCCGGACAGGGGCCAGCCGTATTCGTCGACTCACACGGCTCCTACGTGATGAGCGATAAGCAGCTCGTTGCGCTGTACGGAGTCGAAAATCTGGTCGTCGTTACCACTGACGACGCCGTGCTGGTGGCTAAACGCGAAGACGCGGACGGCTTACGCCGGCTGGTGCAGAAGCTTAAGGACACCGCTCCCGCGGTGACCGAGGAACATTTGAAAGTGCACCGGCCCTGGGGCTCCTATCACGCGATCGATCGTGGGGAGCGTTTTCAGGTCAAACGCATCGTGGTGAAGCAGGGCGGCCGGCTGTCCTTGCAGATGCACCATCACCGTGCCGAGCATTGGATCGTCGTTCGCGGCACCGCGCGCGTGACGATCGGGGCGGAAACCAAGACACTACATGAGAATCAATCGATCTATATTCCGATCGGCGCGAAGCATCGGCTGGAAAATCCGGGCAAGATTGACCTGGAATTGATCGAGGTCCAGACCGGGAGCTATCTCGGCGAGGACGATATTGTCCGCATCGAAGATGATTATCGGCGGTCGTGACTTTTTCGAATCACTGCACAAGAATGATAGCAAATTCAGTGACTTATGCGGCAGACATAAAAGTCGGCGTAAGGCTGCGAAGCAATTTGTGTATGGATTTCCGGGCCGGTCCGGTCGCCACCTGGCATCGAACATGCTACGGGACTATTTGGGGTCGGCTCCGAGCAGCGCAGGGGGCTCTTCGGTAGATGGGTGAGGCTGAAAAACTCGGCGGGGACGGTATTTTGCGCGTCGGCGTCGTTGGCGTCGGCGTTATGGGCAGCAATCATGCCCGCGTGCTGGCGGAACTGCCTGGCGTGAAGCTGGTCGGCGTCGCCGATCCCGATCGCAAACGTTGTGATCAGGTGGCCGGCGCACTCGGTTGTGCTTCGTTTGTGGATGCCGAAGCCCTGGTGCGCCATGACATCGATGCTGTCACAATCGCGGCGCCCACGCACCTGCATCGCGAAATCGCCATCAATTGCGCCAACCGCGGTATTCACGTGATGGTCGAAAAGCCGATCGCCTCGACGGTCGAGGAAAGTCGCGCAATTGTTGCCGCCAGTAGACGCGCCGGCGTCACGCTGATGGTGGGGCACGTCGAGCGCTTCAATCCAGCGGTTCAGTCGATCAAGCGTGCGATCAAGGACCAAGACATTCTTTCGATCGCCATCACCCGCGTCGGGCCGTTTCCGCCGCGCATGTCGAATGTCGGGGTCGTCATTGACCTCGCGGTGCATGACATCGATCTTATCCGCTGGTTTACGGACTCCGAAATCGTGGAGATTCAACCACAGACGTCAAGCGCGGTTGCCGAGCGAGAGGATATCGCGCTGTTGCAGTTCCGCACCGCCTCCGGCGTGCTTGCCCACATCAATACGAATTGGCTCACGCCATTCAAGGCGCGCACCGTTCACGTCGCCACGCGTGACAAGTACCTTATCGGCGACCTTTTGACCCTGCAGGTCACCGAATGCTTCGGCTTCCAGCCTGACGGCAGTTATTCGATGCGGCATCTATCGGTCGGCTATGCGGAGCCCTTGCGCTCGGAGCTGGTCGCTTTTGTCACCGCCATCCGCAGCGGTGAGGCACCCGCCGTGACCGGCGAGGAGGCCGTTGCCAGCCTCGAAATCGCGATCCGTTGCCTTGATGCGCGCGCGGTGCGCGCTCTGACGCCTCAGCACAAGGCGCCACGGCGCGTGGTCGGTTGAAATTTACATTTTGCCGGGACCGATAACAGGCAAATCAAGGCTCAACATGAATCAACACGCCCGGCTGGAAAAGCAGCCGATTCCGTTCATCGACGTGACGGCGCAACGCCGCCGTCTCGGCAGCGCCATCGATGACGCGGTGGCGCGCGTGCTAGCCCATTGCCAATTTATTCAAGGCCCCGAAGTACGCATGCTTGAGGCCGAACTCGCGGCATTTTGCGGGGCGCGCCACGCCATCAGCTGCGCGAGCGGCACCGATGCACTGCTCATGGTGCTTATGGCCTGGCAGGTGGAACCGGGCGATGCGGTGATCTGTCCCTCTTTCACTTATCACGCGACAGCTGAAATGGTTGCGCTGCTTGGCGCGACACCAATCATCGCCGACATTTTGCCGGACACATTCAACATCGACCCGGCGAGCTGCGAGCGCGCTGTCGGCACTGCAAAACGCTTGGGCCTCAATCCGCGTGCGATCATTCCCGTCGACCTCTTCGGCCTACCCGCCGATCACGATGCCATCGCCGCGATCGCCGCCGCGCACCGGCTTGCGGTGCTCGACGACGCGGCACAGGCTTTGGGCGCTGCCTACCGCGGTAACAAGCTCGGTTCACTGGCGGCCGCGACCGCGACCAGCTTCTTCCCAGCCAAGCCCCTCGGCTGCTATGGCGACGGCGGCGCCGTTTTCACCGACGACGATGCTTTGGCGGCGCGACTAAAAAGCATCCGGCTGCACGGCGAGGGCGTCGACCGATCCGAGGCGGCGCGCATTGGCATCACTGGCCGGCTCGATACCATCCAGGCGGCGGTATTGATCGAGAAGCTCAAGATCTTTCCGGAGGAGATTGAGACTCGCAATCGAATTGCGGCGCGTTATTCGGACGCTCTCGCCGACCTCGCAATCGTGCCGAGAATTACCAATCAATCAACCTCGGTCTGGGCGCAATATACCATCCGGCTGAAGCCCGGTCGGCGGGATGGCCTGGCGGCCGCGCTGAAAGCGGAAGGAATTCCGACCGCGATCTATTACACCAAACCGCTGCATCGCCAGCCGGCCTATCGCGATTTTCCAGTGGCCGATGGCGGCGTGCCGGTGAGCGAGCAGCTCGCCGAGGAAGTGATCAGCCTGCCGATGCACGCCTATCTCGAGCCGATGGTTCAGGATCGGATCATCGAGGCGGTTCGCCGCACGCTGGTGAGCTGAAATTCGCTTATTTCCAGCCATCCGGGAATCTGTCCAAAAAAATCGTAACGCCGAGTTCCGCCTTCGCGGCGAGGAGCGATTAGTGGTAATGACGCGGCAATGATCGGAAAGATTCTCACCGTCGGCGGCTACACGCTGCTCTCGCGCCTCACTGGCTTCCTTCGCGACATCATGCTTGCCGCCATTATCGGCGCCGGTCCGGTCGCCGACGCATTTTTTGTTGCCTTCCGGCTGCCTAATCATTTTCGCGCCATTTTCGCTGAAGGCGCCTTTAACGCAGCATTCATTCCAGCCTATGCGCGTATTCGTACGCAAAGCGGCGCCGAAGCCGCGAACCGGTTCGGCGACCATATCTTCACGCTTCTGCTGGGCACCCAGATTGTGCTGCTCGCGCTGGCGCTGTTGTTTACGCCGCAAATCATCGCATTGCTCGCCCCCGGCTTCTCGCGCGAACCCCAGCAATTCGCGCTCGCAGTCTCATTGACGCGCATCACGTTTCCTTATCTGCCGCTCATCACGCTGGTCACGCTGTGGGGCGGCATTCTCAATGCACTGCATCGATTCGCCGCTGCCGCCGCCGCGCCCATCCTGCTCAACCTCGCAATGATGGCGACACTGGCCTTGGCCTATTGGTTTCCCGGTGCCGGTTATGCCGCCGCTTGGGGCGTGCTGATATCGGGAGTTCTCCAGGCGATTCTCGTCGGCGGTGACGCTTGGTATGCCGGCGTCATGACGTGGTTCAGCGCGCCGCGCTGGGACAAAGACGTGCGGTACTTCTTCAAGGCACTTTTGCCCGCGACAGTGGGATCAGCGGGCACGCAGCTTGCGCTGTTTGCCGATACGATCATTGCCAGCTTTCTGTCGGCCGGCGCGATCTCCGCCTTGTATTACGCCGACCGTATTAATCAGTTGCCGATCGGCGTGATCGGGATCGCCGTCGGTACCGTACTGGTGCCTGAAATCACGCATCGGCTGGCGACAGGGGATGAAGCCGGCGCACACTCAGCGCAAAATCGAGCGATCGAATTTGCGCTTCTTCTCGCTGTGCCTTGCGTCGTGGCCTTCGTAACGGTGCCAGGCGTGATCATGCGAGGTTTGTTTTTGCGCGGCGCCTTCACCGCCGCCGACGCTCATGCCGCCGCGCTCACGCTGACGGCCTATACGATCGGGCTGGTCCCGTTCATTCTCATCCGCAGCGTCGTTGCGCCGTTTCTCGCGCGCGGCGACACGGCGACGCCTGTGAAGGCCGCCCTGATCGGAACGGCGGTCAATATTGCTTGTAAGGTCGCACTGATGTTTTCACTGGCGCAGGTCGGACTCGCGCTCGCGACGTCGATCGGGGCCTGGATCAACTTCGTTCTGGTGTTGTATTTCGCCATGCGCGCGCGCGTTTTTGCCACCGATAAGGAACTCAGGACGTCTCTCATCAAGCTCGCGGCAGCCGCCGTCGTCCTCGCCGCCGTCTTGTTGATGGCTGCGCCCTTTGTCACGGCGCTGTTATCCTCATGGTCCAGGTTTCGCAACGAATCGGAACTGGCGCTCTTGATGCTGATCGGGGCCTTGGTCTATGGAGGGCTGTTGAGCGCGCTATTCGGCCGCCGCTGGCTTACCTTGATGCGCCGCAGCGCGACGAGCGCACCTGTACCCAACCGCGATGCGCCGGGAGGCGCGCCTGCATCGGCAGTGGGCCTGGATCGGACCTGACAAACTTCCAATCGAATCTGAAATGACACGAGAACATCAATGCGCGTGACGATGATCGGTGCCGGCTATGTCGGCCTCGTTTCCGGCGCCTGTTTTGCCGATTTCGGTCACCAAGTGACTTGTATTGACAAGGATGTGAAAAAGGTCGCGGCGCTTAACCGCGGCGAAATCCCCATCTTTGAGCCTGGACTCGCCGAACTCGTCGAATTCAACACGCGGCAGGGGCGGCTTGAATTCGCGACCGAAGCCTCCCGTGTCGGCGATGCCGAGGCGGTATTTATCGCGGTAGGCACGCCGTCGCGCCGCGGCGATGGCCATGCCGACTTGAGCTTCGTCTATGAGGCGGTCCGCGAGATCGCACCGCTGCTCGCCAGTACCGCTGTCGTCATTACCAAATCAACGGTGCCGGTCGGGACCGGTGACGAGATCGAGAACATTCTTCGCGAGCGGCGGCCGGATGCCGCCATTCAGGTCGCCTCAAATCCGGAGTTTTTGCGTGAGGGCGCCGCGATCCAAGATTTCAAGCATCCCGACCGCATCGTGGTCGGCGCCGACAACGAGCGCGCACGCAAAGTGCTCGCCGAGATCTACCGGCCGCTTTATTTGAATACGCCGCCAATTATTTATGTCAGCCGGCGCACCGCCGAGCTCATCAAATATGCCTCGAATGCGTTCCTGGCGACCAAGATCACATTCATCAATGAAATGGCCGACCTGTGCGAGCAGGTCGGCGCTGACGTGCAGGAGGTCGCACGCGGCATGGGTCTCGACAATCGAATTGGATCGAAATTCCTGCATCCAGGGCCCGGTTTCGGCGGATCGTGTTTCCCCAAGGACACGAACGCACTGATCAAGACGGCGCACGATTACGGCGTGCCGTTGCGGATTATGGAAACCGTGTCCGCCGTTAATGAGCAGCGCAAGCGCGCGATGGCGCGCAAGGTCGTGTCGGCGCTCGGCGGTTCGGTCCGCGGCAAGACCGTCGCCGTTCTCGGCTTGACCTTCAAGCCGAATACCGACGACACCCGCGACTCGCCCGCCATCCCCCTGATCACAGCATTGCACGACCTCGGAGCAATCGTGCGCGGCTACGATCCTGCCGGTATGGAGCAGGCGAAACCGCACCTGCCAAGCGTGCACTACTGCCAGGACGCCTATAGCGCGGCGGAAGGCGCCGACGCGGTCGTGATTGCGACCGAATGGGAACAGTTTCGTGCGCTGGATCTCGCCCGGCTCAAACGCGTCATGGTGCAGTCGGTGATCGTCGACCTGCGCAACATTTATCAGGCTGACGAAATGAAGCGTGCCGCGTTTCGCTACGTGCCAATCGGCCGGGTGGGCGTCGAATAGTCGCGCGCCGCTTAGGCGCGCGCTACCGGACCGGCCTGAGCGAGCGTGAGATTGCGCTCGACGCTCAGGCCGAATAGCGGCCGCATATAGGTGCCGAGCACGCTGCCGGCAAACGCGGCGGCAAGCCATAGCCAGCCGTGGACGCTCGACGACGCGATGCCGCTGAAATAGGCGCCGATATTGCAGCCATAGGCAAGCCGCGCGCCGTAGCCGAGCAGCAAGCCACCCAGAACGGCGGCAATCAGCGAACGCAGTGGGACTTTCCAGCCGGGATGGAATTTGCCCGCTAGTCCGGAAGCCAGCAGTGCACCGAGCATGATCCCGAAATCCATGATCGAGGTGATATCGGCGAAAACGCTTGCTTGCAGTGCCTTGGCGCGTTCCGCGGGCTGCCAATAGCCCCAGGATGCGACATCCATGCCCGCTGCGGCGAAGATCTTCGACCCCCACAAGGCGAAGGCGGAGGTGATACCCCACGGGCGCCCGGCGAGATAAAGCGTCGCAAAATTTCCGAGCGCGAGCGCCAATGCGCCGGCCAGAAGCGGCCAAGGTCCGTGCAGGAAGCGCCGCCACCCTCGACGATCGGTCACAATGCCGGAGCGCAATTCGCCGTGCCATCGCCGCTCAATCACGATCGTGAGGCCGGCGATAGCGGCAAAGCCAACAAGGCTCACCGCGAGCGCAGGGAGCCAGCCCAGGGATTTGATGAGCGAGATCGAACCGATATTGGGCGTTGCGGACCACCATGGCAGGTGCCAGGCGCCGACGGCCGAACCGATAATGAAGAAGGCCAGCGTCACCAGCATGCGGGTATTGCCGCCGCCGGCCGTGTAAAGCGTCCCGGAAGCGCAACCGCCGCCAAGCTGCATGCCCAGCCCGAACATGAAGGCGCCGACCAAGACTGAAACGCCGACGGCGCCATATTCGCCGCGGACCGGCTGGCCGAACAGCGTGCCGTGCGCCAATGCCGGAAAGAACAAGACGACGGCTGCGGCCAGCATCACCATTTGCGCCCGCAAGCCCGCGCCTCGGCCGTTGGCGATGAAGACGCGCCAAGCCGAAGTAAAACCGAACAGGGCATGATAGAGCACGATGCCGAGCGCGCCTCCGAGCAGAAACAGCGCGCCCTGACGCCAGCCGTAAGCTTCAGCGAGCGCTATCGCGCCAGCCCCAAGCACGGCCGAAGCCGAGATAACGATCCAGCTATTGACGTTCGGCGCTAGGCCGCGTTCGCTTGCCAGAAGGCGTGCGTCGACTGAAAGGTCGGCCATGAGAAATAATCTTCTGCCTCAGATTTCCAGATCTCGATATAGGCCCCGGATGTAGGCCCATGACGTAGGGCCGCCGTCCGGCTGTTCCAAGCAGCCGGCGTTTCTTTGTTGGACCGGCTGCGATCCACTCCTTCTAGCGCAGGCCGCAGGCCTGGAAAACTGTTCCGGCCAGGTCATGCTTTACCGTCAGGGAAATTCGAAGACAGGCCGCCCGGCGTTCGGGCGGCCCTTTTTTGAGTTTGCTTGAGGGCGGACTCAGCCCCGCCGGCTGGCAATCGCGCCCGCGATGGAGCGGGGCCGGGTACGCACAGCGTAACCGTCGTTGCCGGATTCGACGATCCACTGTCCGTTTTCCCGACCGACAATCTTGCCGACGTGACGCGCCCAGACGGCGACGGCGCTTACGCCCGCCAGCCCGGCCCTGCCCCAACGCGCCCAGTTACGCGCAAGATTGAACGATGGCCCTGGGTCGTTGCCGGCTAGCCGCCGCATCTCCCAGCCGCACCAAGCCGCGGGACGTCTCCGGTCGCGGCCGCGATATGTCGGCCGACTCGAATAGGCGAACCCGCCCGAAGTCCAATCGGAATCTCTTTCGACTGTCCGACCGCAACGCGATCTTGCGTGGACGCGATGCCGCGCGAAGTGATCATGATGGCCATGACGATGTAATGCTCCCGCGCGTAAGCGGATGGCGCGAACAACATGGCGGCGGCGGCAACCAAAAGGGCCTTAGACTTCATTACGAGAACTCCTACTTCGTCGCGCTCGATCTTCCAGTTTTCGTCGGCAAATAAGAACCTCGCCCACAATGACGAGGGCGAGGATTAAGCGAACGAAAAGGGCGCTATAGCGTTGATAAACTCGCGCGGGGAGGAACGGCGATGACGTCCTTCACAATTACGCCAGTTACGCAACACACCGGCGCGGAGGTGGTCGGCCTCGATTTTAGAAAGCCGATCGATCGGGAAATTCGCGAGACGCTGAACCGTGCATTCGCCGCGCATCACGTTCTGGTTATGCGCGATCAGCACTTCGCACCCGACGAGTTCCTCGTTGCCGTTCGACTATTCGGCGAGCTTCAGCCGCACGACAAAAAAGAACACCACGTCCCGGGTCATCCCGATGTGTCTTACGTCTCGAACGACGAGTTTGTGAACGGCAGGCGCATCATCCCGGGCGAAACATTCCATACCGACCACTCGAACCATCCGCGTCCGCCCAAAGCAACGACGCTATTTGCGGTCGAATTGCCGTCGCGCGGCGGCGACACGCAATATGTCAATATGCACGATGCCTATGACGATTTGCCCGCCGACACCAAGGACAGGATCGGCGGGCTTAAGGCCATGCACGTTTATCTGAGCAAATATAGTCCGCGTCCGCTCGGCCATCTGACTGAGGAGAGCCGCAGCAAGCTGCCACCGCCCGGCGTTCATCCGCTGGTGCGCACTCACCCCGAGAATGGCCGCAAGGCGCTGTTCCTCAACCCGGTTCGCATGGAATCGATCGTAGGCATGGAGGATGAGGACGCGCTTACGCTGATCGACGGACTCATGCGGCATGCAACGCAGAAAAAATACGAATATCGGCACCAATGGCGTCACGGCGACTGGGTGCTGTGGGACAACCGCAGCGTCATGCACCAAGCCAATCCTGACTATGACATGAACAAGCGCCGCTACCTCTATCGGCTCATGCTCAAAGGCGAAGTGCCCGAATAGGGGCGCCGATTTGGTCGCCGCCCTGGATCGGTTGAATGCGATCCAGCCTCAACTTCTGCGCCGCTCCTGCGGCACGACGTTCAGCGTGAACCGCTCGGTTCCGCGCAAGACGTCGAACGCGACGCTGCGGCCAATCGTGCCGCCGGTGAGGGCGCGCACGAGGTCGTCGGCGCCGGCGATGGTTGCGTAATCAAGCGCAACGATGATGTCGCCCGGTTTCAGCCCGGCCTGCGCCGCGGCTGAGTCGGGTTCGACAGTCGCGATCATGACGGCGCGGTCCTGCGCCAAGCCTGCGGCGCGCCGCCGCAATGGCGGAATCGCGGTCGCCTGCGCGGCAATCCCAATGAAGGCGCGGCGCACACGGCCGTGCCGCACCAATTCACCAAGCACGAAGCTTGCGGTATTGGCGGCGACCGCAAAGCAGATGCCCTGTGCGCCCATGATAACCGCGGTATTGATGCCGACGACTTCACCATGCGACGACACTAACGGACCGCCTGAATTGCCAGGATTGAGAGCGGCGTCCGTTTGAATCACGTCGTCGATCAGCCGGCCGTTGCGCGAGCGCAGCGAGCGGCCGAGGGCGGAGACAACGCCGGTGGTCACTGTCGATTCGAAGCCCAACGGATTGCCGATTGCGATCACGAGTTGGCCACGTTTGAGGCGTTTGGAGTCGCCGAGCGGCGCCGCCGGCAGCGTCACTGCCTCATCGATGCGAATGAGCGCGAGGTCGGTGTCGGGATCGTCGCCAACCAGACGGGCGTGTAAATCCTGGCCGTCGGCGGTGGTGACTTCGATGCGCGAGGCCGTTCCGGCAACATGGCTATTGGTGAGGATGAGACCATCCGGTGCCACGATAACCCCAGAACCTGTTCCGCCCCGGGAACGGCCAGCTTGGCCTTTGCCGCCGCCATGGACGGCCAGCCGCACAACGGCCGGGCCGACACGGTCGACGACGTCGATAACGGCTCGTGAATATGCGTCGAGAAGCTGATCGTCCGGAGGTACGGTCCGCGCAGCAGCGGCGTTTCGTCCCGGGCGCAGTGCGTCGGTTAGTGGGATGATTGTCATGCGATATCAGGTTCCTGGGGCCGGCTTTCGCCGGGGGAATTTTGTGGATGTTGGAATTGGGGACTGATATGGGGAGCACGGCGCCGCGTGAAAAGAGCAAGGAACGGCAGGGCGAAAGTGCCCGTGCGCCGCTGTGATTGCCGGTTGTGGACCCATATGATGCCTGCCCGATCGAAGGGAAGAGCTATGAAATTCGCCGATATGGCGCGGCTTGGCGTTCTGCTGCCCGCGGTGGCCTTGGCCGGTTGCGGCCAGAGCCAGCAGCAGCAAGGCGCTGCGCAGGCCTTACCGCCGGTAACGGTGGCCAATCCGGTGCAACGGACGGTGGTCGATCAGGATGAATATGTCGGCCGTTTCGTCGCGCTCAATTCGGTCGATATACGCTCGCGGCTGTCCGGATATCTGTCGCAGATTCATTTCACCGACGGCCAGATGGTGAAGCAAGGCGACCCCTTGTTCACCATCGATCGGCGGCCGTTTGAAATCGCGCTCGAACAGATGCGCGCCAACCTTGCCCAAGCCCGCGCCAATCTCGCCTTCGCCAGGGCCGATCTCCAGCGTGGTCAAAGCTTGCTGCAGAACAAGACGATCACCGAACAGACCTACGACCAGCGCACCCAGGCCAAGAACGTCGCCGAGGCATCCGTTGCCGCGCAGGAGGCTATGGTGCACTCCGCCGAGCTCGATCTGGATCAATATAGCGAATTGCGAGCGCCGATCGACGGCAAGATCGGCGACCGCCGCGTCTCGGTTGGCAATCTCGTGACCGGCGGCACCGGCGGAAACACGACGCTGCTTGCCACCATCGTTTCGGTCGACCCTATCCGCTTCGAGTTTACCTTCGATGAGGCGTCGTATCTGCGCTATCAGCGCTTCGCCGGCAAAGAAGGCGGCGGTGTCGATGGCGGGATTCAGGTGTCGCTCAAGCTGCTCGACGAAAAAGATTTTCAACACACGGGGAAGATCGATTTCGTCGATAACGTCATCAATCAATCGTCAGGCACCATTCGCGGCCGGGCAATCTTCCATAATCCTAACGGCATGTTCACTCCTGGTATGTTCGGCCGCATCCGCGTTCCGGGATCGCCGCCCTACATGGCCTTGCTTATTCCCGACGATGCGATCGCTTCCGAGCAAGCGCGCAAATACGTGCTTGTCGTCGATGACACCGGCGTGGTGCGGCTGAAATACGTGACTCCGGGTCAGCTCGATGATGGATTGCGCGTCATCAAGGAAGGTCTTGTCGCCAGCGACCGTGTGATCGTCAACGGCCTGATGCACGTGCGACCGGGCATCAAGGTCAATGCGCGCGACCAGAATACCCCCGCGCCGCCGGCAAAGAGCCCGAAACCCGGCGACGAAGCCAAGGCCGGATAAAGATGGCCGGCGGCTGGAACGTAGATTTAAATGCGCATCTCTCACTTCTTCATTGACCGGCCGATTTTTGCCGCCGTGGTGTCGATTGTTATCGTCATCCTCGGCGGCGTGTCGTTTTCGCGGCTACCGATCGCGCAATATCCTGAAATCGCGCCGCCGATCATCAACGTTTCCGGCCAGTACCCGGGCGCTAGCGCCGATGTCGTCGCATCGACGGTGGTTACGCCGATCGAAGAGCAGATCAATGGCGTCGAGAACATGCTTTACATGTCGTCGAACTCGACGGCCGACGGGCGCTTCTCGATCCAAGTCAGCTTCGATCTCGGCACCAATCTCGACATCGCTCAGGTTCAGGTCCAGAATCGCGTCGCCATCGCCCAGCCCCGCCTGCCGGCCGATGTCCGCAATATCGGCGTGACTGTCACGAAGGCCTCGCCCGACCTAATGATGGTCGTGCACCTTTACTCGCCCGACAAATCGCGCGACTCGCTGTTCATATCGAATTACGCCACGCTCGAGGTCACCGATCCGCTCACGCGTGTCGACGGCGTCGGCTCGATTTCGGTATTTGGCAGCCGCGACTATTCGATGCGGATCTGGCTCGATCCGGATCGCCTGCAATCGCTCGGCTTGACCGCAAGCGACGTCACCGCCGCGCTGCAGGCGCAGAATATTCAGGTTGCCTCCGGCGTGCTTAATCAGCCCCCGATCGCTCATCCCGGTGCGTTCCAGATCGCGGTGCAGACGCTCGGCCGGCTCGATAATCCCGATGAATTCGGCTCTATCGTCATAAAGCAGATGCCCGGCGCCGTTGTGCGGCTTCGCGACGTTGCGACGATCGAGTTGGCTGCGCTCGACTATTCGTCGAATTCCTATCTCGACCACGACCCCGCAGTGGCGCTCGCCATTTTCCAGCGGCCCGGCTCCAATGCCCTCGCTACCGCCAAGGGTGTCACGGATCTGATGAAGGTCTTGGCCAAGCGGTTCCCGCCCGGCGTCAAATACGCGATCGTTTATAACCCGACCCAGTTCATTCGGCAGTCCGTCGATGCGGTGATCGACACGATCGGCGAGGCCATCGTGCTCGTGGTGCTGGTCGTAATCCTGTTCCTGCAGACCTGGCGCGCCGCGATCATTCCACTAGTCGCCATACCGGTGTCGCTCGTCGGCAGCTTCCTGTTCATGGCTGCGTTTGGGTTCACACTCAATAATCTTTCGCTGTTTGGCTTGGTCTTGGCGATCGGCATTGTGGTCGATGACGCCATCGTCGTGGTCGAGAACGTCGAGCGCACCATCGCATCCGGATTGGCGCCGCGCGAGGCGGCGCGCAAAAGCATGGACGAGGTCGGCTCGGCGCTGATCGCAATCGCTCTTGTGCTGTGCGCGGTGTTTGTGCCGTCGGTGTTTATCACCGGCATATCCGGCCAGTTCTATCGCCAGTTCGCGCTGACGATCGCAGGCGCGACCATCATTTCACTCATCGTTTCGCTCACTCTGTCGCCCGCGATGTGCGCGCTCTTGCTCAAGCCGCATGGTGACGCCCGCCGCGAATCATGGTGGGCGCGGCCGATCGATGGTTTTTTCGGCTATTTCAATCGCGCATTCGACAAGCTTGCATCCGGGATTTCCTGGCTTGCCTCGCGCACGGTTCGCCACGCGGCCGTTATGATTGCGATCTATCTTGTCGTCATCGGCCTCGGCTTAAGCGCTTTTCGTGCGACGCCGGCCGGCTTTATTCCGCAGGTGGATCGCGGTTACATCATCGTCGTCGTGCAACTGCCGCCCGGCGCATCGCTTGCGCGAACCGATGCGGTACAGCAGCGCGCACTCGACATCGCGTTCCAGGTGCCCGGCGTGGTACATGCCGCGAATATCGTGGGCTTTTCGGGTGCAACCTTCACCAACGCGCCCAATGCCGGCGCGTTGTTTTTGGTGCTCGACGATTTCGAAAAGCGCGGACGCGACCCCCGGCAATCCTCTGCCGCCATCCAGCAGGAGCTTTTCCGGCGCCTGTCCGCGATCCAGGACGCCTTCATTATTCCCGTGCTCCCGCCGCCGGTCATGGGCATCGGAACCGCCGGCGGCTTTCGCATGATGGTTGAAGACCGCGCCGGGCAGGGTTCGGAAGCCTTGCGAACAGCGACCGAATCGCTCGTAGCCCGTGCCGCGCAGACGCCCGGCATTGCCGGAGCGTTCTCCCTGTTCGAGACATCGACGCCGCAGATCTATCTCAATATCGATCGAACCAAGGCGCAGCTGCTTGGCGTTAACGTGCAAGACGTTTTCAACGCGCTGCAAATTTATATCGGTTCATCTTACGTCAACGATTTCAATCTGTTTGGTCGCACCTTCCGCGTCACCGCGCAGGCGCAGGACGAGAATAGGCAGCACGTAAGCGACGTGCTCAAGATCAGGGTGCGCAACTCAACGGGCGATACGGTTCCACTGGGCTCCTTCACCACTGTCGACAATATAGCGGGGCCTTACCGCGTGCCGCGCTACAATCTCTATCCCGCCGCCGAGATCGATGGTGCTGCAGCGCCGGGTTATTCGCAGGGCCAGGCGATCGCGATCATGGACAAACTTGCCGCCGAGACGCTGTCGGAAGGTTTTGCCACGGAATGGACGACGCTTGCATACCAGCAGATCAAAGCCGGCAATACCGCGACATTTGCCTTCCTGCTGGCGGTGGTCTTCGTTTTTCTCGTGCTGGCGGCGCAATACGAAAGTCTGACGCTGCCGCTAGCAGTCATCATGATCGTGCCGATGTGTCTGGTTGCCGCTATCACCGGTGTCATCCTGCGCGGCATGGATAACAACATCCTAACTCAGGTCGGCTTCGTCGTGCTGATCGGCCTTGCCGCCAAGAATGCGATATTGATCGTTGAATTCGCTCGCCAGCTCGAGGATCGCGGCAGCGACCGCTGGCAGGCCGCAATCGAAGCCACGCGACTGCGGTTGCGACCGATCCTGATGACATCGTTTGCGTTTATCCTCGGCGTGACCCCGCTCGTCTGGGCTATTGGCGCGGGTGCGGAATTGCGCCAGGCGCTTGGAACGGCGGTATTTGCAGGTATGATCGGAGTGACTGCGTTCGGCCTGGTGTTCACGCCCGTCTTCTATGTTGTGGCGCGATGGATCGCACAGCTTGGTCCGCGCCGCGGCAAGGTCCGGAAAAGGTCCCCGCAGCCGGCGGAATAGCGGCCCATCTGAGGACCGCAGGAACATTACCCGCTTGGCGGAATAACGCGGCGAGCTGGGGTGTTTTCGTCACGACCATCAATCAGTCGCCGAAGCCGCAAAGGGAGACCCAGCACATGATCCGAACGGTTTTTGCCATTATCACAATCATGTTGGGCTTAAGCGTCGCGGTGGCGCAGGAAGATGTCATCAAGCAGCGCAAGAAACTCATGAAGGCCAATGGCGATCAGGCCAAGATTGGTGCCGATATGGTCAAAGGAGAAAAGCCCTTCAATCTCGAAGCTGTTCACAAGATTTTCGCAGCGTTTCAAGATGCGGCGGCGAAGATGCCAAACCTCTTTCCGGATAACTCCAAGCCAAGCGCAAATAGCACCGACGAGTTCAACGCTGGTCCCAAGGTCTGGCAAAACATGGCCGACGTCAAAGAACGGTTCGCCAAGTTTGGGCAGGATGCGAAGGCTGCCGATGCAAGCGTGAAGGATCTCGATAGTTTCAAAGCCGCCTTCACCAATATTGGCAAGAACGATTGTGGCGCTTGCCATGAGCAATACCGCCTGAAAAAGAGCTAAGCGCGGCTTCACTGGCAACCGAGCGGGCCGTCCAGGCTGACGGCCCGCAATTCGTTTGTGCGGCGGGCCTCCCGTTAGACACGTATGTCGTTGCGCCGTGCGCACCCCAAAAATTGGGTGCGCGCTCATGACGCTGTAACGCGTCCGGGAAACGTGTATCACGTTCGCTAAGTTGCCTTAGGCCACGGCATGTCAAAGCTGCGAAAATTCGCTGTCATTATCGCAACGGGCACCATTTTCGGGCTCGCATCGGTTTGGATTTTCACTCTGCCGGCGGTCATTCCGGCCGCGGCGCTGCCGGGACACGCGCCGAACCTCGTCAACGGCGAAACGATGTTCAATATCGGGGGGTGCGCGTCTTGCCACGCGGTCCCCAACGAGAAGCCCGAAAAGATCGATCGCAAGCGGCTTGGCGGCGGTTTGGCGCTCAAATCGCCGTTCGGCGTTTTCTATGCGCCGAATATTTCACCGGATCCAAAGGACGGTATCGGCGGCTGGTCCGAGGCGAATTTCGTCACCGCATTGTGGAAGGGCACATCAGAGCACGACACCAACCTCTACCCTGCATTTCCTTATACCTCTTATCAATACATGGAGCTCGACGACGTCCGCGATCTTTTTGCCTATTTGAAAACCTTGCCGGCGGTACAGGGCAAATCGCGTCGTCACGAATTATCGTTTCCATTCAACGAACGGCGGCTGCTTGGGGTGTGGAAGCTCTTGTTTTTGCACGGCGGCCCCTTCGTGCCGGATCCTTCGAAATCCGAGCAATGGAATCGCGGCGCCTATCTCGTAAACGGTCCAGGACATTGCGCCGAGTGTCATAGTCCACGCAACAGCCTCGGTGGCATTATCGAGAGCGAACGTTTTGCCGGAGGACCGACCGCGGATGGCGTCGGCTGGGTTCCGAACATCACCCCGATCGGCCTGCGCGGCGGTGACACGGTTTGGTCGGAAAAAGACATCGCGAATTTCCTGCAGGATGGCATGCTGCCCTCCGGTGATTTTGCCGGGGGCGCTATGGCCGAAGTCGTACGCAACACGTCGCTGCTGGCCACTGAAGATCGCGCGGCCATTGCCGCCTATGTCGCCGCGCTGCCGCCGACTCAAGGGCCGACCCCGCCGCCCAAGAAGAAGTAATCCGACAGCGAGTCATTGATGCTCAGCGGTCGATCTACGGTCTGAGACAATAAAGTTATCCCCCAGCCTGGCGAGCGGGTGCCGAACATCCGGTGGCGACGAGAGCTTCCTGAGACTGAGTTGCATCGCGCGCCTGAATAACAAAAAGAATCTTTGCGCTTTAAAATTCTTACAACGGGCAAACTATACTCAGTTTTGAACTGTAAAAATTACTTTCGAGCGCCGAAATACATTTCAATATTGCCGATCACGGATCCAAATGCTAGCAAGGTATTGATATTCCTAAACCTTTTTCATGGATCGCCCGCTACGAGCCTCCGAACGCCTTAAACGTGATGATGGTTCGCGTGTCGGCAATTCCGGGAATGGTCTGAACCTTTTCGGCGATGAAATGACCGATGTCCGTCGACGTCTCGACATAGAATTTCGCCAAGAGATCAAAGTCCCCCGCTGTTGAGTAAATTTCCGAAGCAATCTCGGCGTCCGCGAGCTTATTTGCGACTTCGTAGGACTTGCCGAGCTGGCATTTGATCTGCACAAAAAAAGGGACCATGAGCGCCTCCGAACTCGTCCGATCAAGCTTATACCAAAGCCGATGGACTGCACGAGCCTGGTGAAGCGTAGTAGAATCCGCGACATTGGACAGAAAAATGCATGCACCCTTCGAACTTGCCGAAATCGCTGTCTTCGTCGCTGGCGCCGACGCGCTCTTGGTCAATCTCGGCGCCTTTGACATCGAACGCCGTTCGGCAATCGAGGTGGCGGTTGCGCTTGTCTGCGCGGCGCTCGCGGTCGAAACCGACGCTTGGATGGCGACGCTTGCCGCATTGGCGGCGTTTGGCGTCGCCGGAGAAATTGCGGCGCAACGGGTGCAGGGTCCGGGCAGTTTTGCCGCCGCAATGATCGACGCGCTGCACGGCATTGATCGCGGGACGTTGCGCGCGCGCGTGAAGGCATCGTAATGCAGATCGACCTTCGCCTCAATGCCATCGTCGATCCCGAACGCGCCGGTGGCCACGATCTCGCCGACTTGGCAGTGCGCAGCGCGCGGGGCGGGGCGACGCTCATCCAATTGCGCGACAAAATGAGCGAGACACGAAGGCTCATCGAAGAGGCGAGGGCGATCAAGCAAGCCCTGACGCCTTTCGGCGTGCCCTTCGTGGTCAATGATCGGGTCGACGTGGCGCTGGCGGCGGGCGCCGACGGCGTGCATCTCGGGCAAGAGGACATGGCGGTCGAAGATGCCCGGCGGCTCGTCGGTTCGAATGCGATCGTCGGGCTGTCCGTCAAATCGGTCGCCGAAGCCGAAACGGCGCCGGTCGGTTTGATCGACTATGTCGGCAGCGGCGGCGTCTACGTCACCCTGTCGAAACGGCAGAAAAAGCCGCCGATTGGGCCCGGGGGATTGGCGCGGATTATCGCCGCGCTTCATCTTCGCGCTCCGCAATTGCCGGTCTGCGGCATCGCCGGTATCGATGCCGCCAACGCCGCTGAGGTCATCGCGGCGGGTGCCGATGGCGTCGCCGTCATCTCCGCGCTGTCGCTTGCATCGGACCCGGAGGCTGCGGCGCGCGGCTTGCGCGAAATCGTCGATGGGATGCTGGCGAAACGAGGCACGTGATGAGCGCTCCCGTTGCGGTCACCATCGCGGGGTCGGATTCGGGCGGGGGCGCCGGTATCCAGGCAGACCTGAAAACGTTCTCGGCGCTCGGCGTTTACGGCACTTCCGTCATAACCGCGCTAACAGCGCAAAATACCAAAGGCGTCTTTGCCATTCATGAAGTGCCTGCGGACTTCATCGCCGCGCAAATGGACGCGGTGTTTTCCGATTTCGAAGTCGCGGCGGTGAAAATCGGCATGCTCGGCAATGCCGCCACGATCGGCGTTGTTGCTGGCGAACTTCGGCGTCGCCGCGCGCGCAATGTGGTGCTCGACACCATCATGGCTGCCAGTTCGGGCGAGAAACTGTTGCGTCCGGATGCGATCGGCGCCTTGCGAGAGTTGATTGCGCTGGCGAAGCTCGTCACCCCCAATCTGTCCGAAGCGGCTGCCTTGGTCGGTGCGCCGGCCGCACCAGACGAAGGCGAGATGCATGCGCAGGCGAAAAAGCTGTTGGAACTCGGCGCTGGCGCTGTGCTGATCAAGGGCGGGCATGCCGAGGGACAGCAGAGCGTCGATCTATTGGTCGAGCCAGATGACTGCACGAGATTTGCAGCCCCGCGCCTCGCCACCCCCAACACGCACGGCACCGGCTGCGCGCTGGCCTCCGCGATTGCCGCCGGGCTTGCCAAAAAGCTTTCGCTCGCCGACGCGGTGCGCGCGGCCAAGGTTTATGTCACTGACGCGATCAAGGCCGCCGACCGGCTAGAGGTTGGGTCCGGCCGGGGTCCGGTGCATCACTTCCACGAATGGTGGTGAGCGGCCCTAGAGCGCCGCGGGCGCGCCCGGTTGCTTCAGCGGATGCGCGCGGGTGAAGGCATCGATCGTCGCCAGAGCATTCGTGATCCTCGAGAAATTCGGGAACGGCGCCGTGTCAACATTGAAGAATTTGGCGCCAGCTGCCTGGCTGGCGAGGCAGATATCCGCGAGCGTGATAGTGTCGCCGTGGCTGTAGCGCCCGGTTGCGGGGTCTTTCAGGTGTGTCTCGAGCGCGGTCAAGGCCGCCGTGTGCCAGTGTTGGCACCATTTTGTTCTTGTCGCTTCGTCGAGCTTTAATTCGTGCTCCAGGTACTCGCGCACGCGCGGAACGATCAGCGGATGGGAGTCGCAGGCAATGATCTGCGCTATTCCCCGCACTCGCGCTCGCCCGCGCGGATCGCGCGGCAATAACGGCGGATTGGGATGGGTTTCGTCGAGATATTCGATGATCGCGAGCGACTCGAACAAGGCCGGTCCGGTGCCTTCGACGAGCGCGGGAATCGCCATCATCGGATTGACCGCTCGATAAGCCGCTTCTCTCTGCTCGCCCTTGATCAAATTGACCTGGATGACCTCTTCCGGCACGAGCCCCTTGAGGTTGAGCGCAATTCGCACCCGGTAGGTCGCAAGTGAACGCCAAAACGAAAAAAGCTTCATGAAAGTCTCCAGCCCATTTTTCCTTTGCCGCTTTTCGCTGGCGCCTAATCCATTCCCGGATCGGCTTTCAAGCCGGCCGCCCCGATGCCGACGACGGCGCACATTTCGTCCTTGTCCGATGTATCGCCGGAAATGCCGCAGGCGCCGACGATGTTGCCGCCGGCGTCGCGGATCAATACCCCGCCCGGATTGGTTACGATCCGTCCGCCGCTTGCCGCCGCCAGCATGGTAAAAAACTGCGGGGTCTTCGCGGCGCGGCTTGCCAGCGTGCGCGACCCAAAGCTCATGCCCAGCGCACCCCACGCTTTGGCGAATGCGATATCGAAGCGCAAAATGCCGGCCTTGTCCTCGCGTTTGAAAGCGACGAGATGCCCGCCGCCGTCGAGGACGGCAACGGCAAGCGGCGCGAGATTGTTCTCGCGCGCCTTTTTCAGAGCGGCATCGACAATGATGGCAGCCTGCGCAAGCGTGATGGTGGACATAATTGCTCCGTTTCCGATGGAAGGCTCAGCGATGATCGCGCTTGGCCCAGTAGACCGAAACCGCTGAGATTTCGGCGTCGCCCGAACGATGTTGCTTGGTCTCCTGGTAGCAGGCGAGCGTTCGTTCGACCAGCGGCAGTTCGACGCCGCGTGTCTTCGCTTCGGCCAGCATTGATTGCATGTCCTTGATGCCGCCGTCGACGTTGAACGTGACTGGGCCTGCGTCGCCGCCCTTGAGCATCGCCGCGATCCCCGGCGCGCGCACCTTCAGAACCGTGGCTGCGCCTGACGTGTCGCTGAGGAGATCCATTAGCCGCTCCGGAGGAATCGCAACAGAGCAGGCGAGCGCGAGTGCCTCGCCGAGCGCCTGCCAATAGACCATCAGCGGCAGATTGACCGCGAATTTCAGGATCGCTCCCGAACCGACGGGACCGGCGTGTTCGATCCGGCGGCACAATTGTTCGAGGATCACGCCCGCGCGCGCCGCGTCCGCCTGATCGGCGCCGAGAAGGCCGATGAGCTTTCCCTGCCGTGCCGGGCCCGTCGACCCACCCACGGGGCATTCGACAAACACCGCTCCCTTTGCCCGTACAGCGCTGGCGAGCGCAATTTCGGTCGCAGGCAAAACGGTACTCATGTCGATGAACAGTTTACCGGCAACGTCGCCGTCGAGCAGTCCCGATGGGCCGTTATAAACGGCGTCCAGCGCCGCGGCGTCGGTGAGGAGCGTAAGGATTGCTTCGGCGTTCTGGGCGAGCGCCGCGGGCGTTGCGGCGACGCTCGCACCGGCAATGCTCCTCGCCTTCTCCGGCGTCCGGTTCCAAACAGTGACACCGTGCCCGGTCTCGATCAGCCGCGACGCGACGGCCGCGCCCATTTTCCCGATCCCGGCAACACCAATCTTCATGCCGCGTTCCTCCCATTACGCAATAATTTTTAGACCAGCATTCCAGCGCGTGTTGTGCAAGCCATGTATCAAACGTGGCACCCTGTCAGGTCACACGATCGCCTTGGCAGGGCATGGGTCCGATCAGGGCCCGAGCAGGGCCGACGAAGACGCTTGCGCGCCTGGCGAGCGAATGCGATAGCCTCGATCGGCGCAAAACCGGAGTAAGAATGCGATGGCGCGGCAAAACAAAGGTGTGGTCGGCATTGTTGGGCTCGGCATTATGGGCGGCGCCTTCGCGCAAAATCTTGTCTCCGCCGGCTGGCGCGTGGTCGGTTATGACGTCGCACCGGCGCGCCGCCGCGCACTCGCGAAATTGGGCGTGCAAATCGCCGCCAATGCGGCCGACGTGGCGCGCGACGCCAAGACGATCATCACAAGCTTGCCCAAGCCGGCGGCGCTCGCCGAGACGGCCGCAGCAATTGCCAAACGAGATGCGCCGCGGCGCGTCATGGTGGAGATGTCTACGTTCGCTCTGGACGACAAAGGCAAGGCCGAAGCAGTGCTGCGCAAGGCTGGGCATGTGATGCTCGATTGTCCGGTCAGCGGCACCGGTGCGCAGGCTAAGGTCAAGGATATCGTGGTCTATGCTTCAGGCGACAGCCGTGAAATCGAGAAATTGCGTCCGCTATTCGCAGGCTTCACGCGCGCCGTCTACGATGTCGGCGGCTTCGGCAATGGCAGCCGCATGAAATACGTCGCCAACCTTCTGGTCGCCATCCATAATGTGGCGAGCGCGGAAGCCATGGTGTTAGGCATGAAAGCCGGGCTGCCGCCGCAGCTCATCTTCGATTTGATTAAAACCGGCGCCGGCAATTCGCGCGTGTTCGAGTTGCGCGGGC
>Ga0187781_10000893_pt1 | contig 22061 bp, 28 predicted proteins | sample 0715_SJ02_MP02_2_FD_132447 | JGI IMG/M metagenome (GOLD analysis project Ga0187781, IMG submission 132447) | Tropical peat soil microbial communities from peatlands in Department of Meta, Colombia - 0715_SJ02_MP02_20_MG | ecosystem: Environmental > Terrestrial > Soil > Wetlands > Peat | place... | reverse complement strand
TTTCTGGTTACTTACCCTCGCGATGAAATTCGCGCGCTGCTAATCATCTTCATCTATGTGCGCGTCACGATGATTCCCGCCGCGCTCCTGATCGGCGTCTGGTTCCTGATTCAGCTTGTCAGCGTGGGCGTGGTGGCGGGAGCTGCGCAATCGGGCGGCGTCGCTTACCTAGCGCACGTCGGCGGCGCCATTTTCGGCGCGGTGACGGCGCGCCTATTCGAAGACCCGCGGCGCGTCGGCGGCGGTGCATCATTTTCCAATTAGCGCACCAACTTGGCACTCGTCCCGTTTCGCGAATAGAATTTTCTCACTAAAGCTTCAGCCAAACGGCTCAGGAAATACCACCACGCCGTACCGGCCACAAAAATCCAAATCACTGCAAGCGGACCGTACTTCCAGCCGAATAGATAAAATGGGATCGAAATGGGCAAGTCCGCGAGCAGAACGATCGTGAACAGTATTCGCATGAAATCTAGGCGCGGAATCAGGAGACCAATATAACTAGCCAAGCAGGCGCAAACATGAATTGATGGCAAGACGTAAACCCATCGGCTCCTCCGTTCCACGAATGCAGAATAACAGCCTGTGATTGTACTGCGTCGTTCTCCACGACTCGGTGTGCTCAAAGTCCCGACAAACCGGATGACCTAGCGTGGTGATGTCTGCCTCCCTGAGTGAATGCTGGTAGAATTAGCGCGGGGCTGAGCAGCAGAAAGGCGAGTGATGGCAGCAGACGCGATTTTCTCGAAGGAGACATTCAAATTTTTCCGCGAGCTCGGGCGCAACAATCACAAGGCATGGATGGACGAGAACCGCCACCGCTACCGCTCACTCGTGGTCGAGCCGTTTCGCAAGCTGCTCGATTGCGTGGGCCCCGCAGCGCAGAAATTGAATCGCCAATTCGTAGTCAGCGGGCGCACGGGCGATAATTTCTCGCGCATCAATCGCGATATCCGCTTTGCCGCGGATAAATCGCCCTACCGCGGGCACATGTACCTGCATTTCGCCGAACCGGGCGCCGAAGGCGGGCAGCTCTACGCGGGGATTTCGGCGGAAGCGGCCACGTCGGGCTTCCGCATCTACGGCATGAGCAAGGAGTCGCCGCTCGCGCAAATCGCTAGGCCTCGCGGGCGCGACAACGCGAAATGGATTGAGGGGCAGCGGCGCCGTCTCGGCAAGAAATACGATAGCTACTGGTACGCAAGTGAAAAAGGCGAGTGGACGAAACACAATGGCTGGCCCGCTAAGCCCGAGGACTGGAAGAAAATCCAGGGCTGGGTGGTGCTCAAGAAATTTGGCGCAACTGCGGCCACGCGCGCGTCATTCCCGCGCGACATCACAGCAATTTTTCGTGACGTGTACCCGCTCTACGAATTCACCACTTCGCCGCGTTGGAAAAAATAACGCCAAAGGAGCAGCCATGGCGCCGCCAACCTTGACCCGCGAGCAGATGCGTGCCGAGCACAACTCCAAGACGGGGCACGATCAATTCAGCGAGACGATTTACGGCCTCGTCTGCGCCTCCTGCCACAATTACATCTTGATTGACCACACGAATTGCCCGCCGTCGTGCCGCGAGCACGAGACGTGCCGCCAAGCCTATTCAGCCTGAGCTTGAGCCTGCGCCCAGAATTCCGCCGAAGTGAGCACCGGCACGATTTCAAAATCCACCAGGTCATTCCAGTGATTCACCCAGGGCGCGAGCATTTCCGGATTGGCCGCCTCCATGAGCTGGAAGCAGCGCGCGCCCGTCGAATCCACCCAGCTCGCGTGGTATGTCACGCCCTCCGGCAGCATCCGCCCGGTGCGCTGAAAACGCTCGCCGACGGCCCTCGCATCGCCGTTCTTGAATCGCTCGATCACCATCAGCAACATGAGCGCGAGTGTACTTGATCCTGCCGATGCAGCAAACTGCGGCGGCCGCGGTTTCTGAATACGTCACCCCACTGTGCCACCCGCTGCTGCGCCGTTTATACTGCATTCATGCGCGTCTCTTGGCTCATGTTCGCTGCGGTCCTCCTGGAATCTGCTTCGTGCTTCGGGCAAACAACGCCCCCGCCGCCGATGGTTAGCTCTGCTACGCAGTCCGAGGTCGCCTGCCGCGCTTATCCGCCGACCACACAGTCCTATAAACGCAAACTCTGGGACGGCTACGAAATCTCCCTCGGCCCCGCCGCAAACGCCGCCGCGGGCGACGGCGACAGTTGCACGGCCGCGATCTACAACAAGCAAGGCCACGTCGTTTACCGCACCACCGGCTTCAACGTCATTTTCGACGATCATCTCACCGGCCAGGATTTCGACGGCGACGGCCATCCCGACGTCGTCTTTGAAACCGACACCGGTGGCGGCATGCATTGCTGCTGGGAATACAACGTGATCTCGCTCTATCCGAAACCGCACAAGCTCTTGGATATCGCCCAGGAAGGCGCCGTTCAGTTCGAAAAGGACGAAGCGGGCAAAATGGTTATTTGGACGCGCGTCCCCGCGCCTGATGTTTTCAATGGCCCCATGGCCGGCCGCCCCTTCGCCGAACGCGTGTACCGTGTCCGCGATGGCAAATTGGCCGATTCCACGCCCGAATTCTGCGGCCGGATCTTCGGCGAGCGGAGCCAGTACGCGAAGATCTGGAAAGCCGAGCTTTCGCCCGAAAACCTCGTCAGCCTCACTTCGGTTGACCGGCCGGGCGACGACGAAGAAGGCATCGCGCGTGCGCTCCTCGAACGCGCCTACCAGCACATCCTCTGCAGCCAAATCGAGGAGGCCCTCGCCGATCTCGACCTATGGCCCGCGCCGTCTCGCGCACAAATGAAGGCCGACTTCGCGGGCCAAATCAAAGACGACTTCCCTGAATTCGCGGCCCGTCTCGCGCACCTGCCATCGAAGTGAGCCCGACGTGACGCTACGAAGCCTCAGACTGTTGAATTTTTCAGTTTTCGCGAATTTATTCAACGGTTTGACGGGCCGCGGCTCCGCGACGCCGGTGGGTGAGCATTGCCTATCTCGCGCATTCGGAAGCAGCTCGAACCAGGATCTTCGCCGCTTGCAAATTGGCGGGCTCCTTGCATATAAAGGGTCAGCCGCCCCAGGGGGGCAACCTCAAGCTGGAGGGTCGCATGGCCAAGTCCAAGAAACTCAAGAAGTCATCGAAGGTGAAGTCGGTCAAGACGCTGCGTTTCAATGAAGGACTTCCCAGACATTAGTAAGCCGTTGCCGGATTCGAGGTCTGGGGCTGCCTGCCCAAGCCGGCAGCCCCCGTTCCTCCTGCCTCGGACCCTCTTGCCTTGTCCTATTCATCAAAATCCCCATGCCCAAGTGCGTTGACGAACCCGCGAAAAAACCCGTATAATCAAGGTTTCTCAATAGCATGGGGAGGCAGCATGTACGCCGTAATTCGCAGTGGGGGCAAGCAGTACCGCGTCGAGCCAGGCGCGACAATTCACGTCGAAAAGCTCGAAGGCAAGGTCGGCGGCAAGGTCACCTTTGAAGATGTCGTCGCCGTGCGCACCGACGAAAAGAAAATTCTGGGCGGCAAGGATGCCGCCAAGGCCAAGGTCACCGGAAAAATTGTCGCTCAGGGGCGCGGCGAAAAGAAGCAAGTTCTGAAATTCAAGAGTTGCGGGCAATACAAGATTCAGCGCGGCCACCGGCAGGGGTACACCGCCGTCGAGGTCAGCGAAATCCAAGTTCCATAGAGGCCGGAAATGGCGCACAAAAAAGGCGGCGGGTCATCCGTCAACGGACGCGACTCGCAGGGACAGCGGCTGGGAGTAAAGCGCTTCGGCGGGCAGCTCGTGACTGGTGGAAGCATCCTGATCCGCCAGCGCGGCACCCGCTACAAGGCGGGCAAGAACGTCGGCCGCGCGAAAGACGACAGCCTCTTCGCATTGATCACCGGCATTGTCCGCTTCGAGGACAAGGGTGGTCACGGGCGGTTCATCAGCGTTCTGCCGGTGGAAGGAGCTGCGGCCGGCTCCGAAAAGAAGCCCGTCGAAGCGGCTGCCAATTAGTGAGTTTGAACTTCATGACGCGCTCTGATTCTTCCGGGCGCGTCTTTTTGTTTTTCCTCCCGGCTCTGGCGTATGCTTTCACGCGGTAACCTCTCCAGGCGAGTGATCCGTGTTTGCCGATGAAGCGAATATTCTGGTGAAGGGCGGCGACGGCGGCAACGGTTGCGTCGCCTTCCGCAGGGAGAAGTACGTCCCGCGCGGCGGCCCTTCGGGCGGCGACGGCGGAAACGGCGGCAATGTCTGGCTCGAGTCCAACGCGCATGACAATACTCTGCTGCGCTACCGCTACAACCGCGAGTTCCGCGCGCAGCGCGGCGGCCACGGTGAAGGCTCGAATTGCCATGGCAAGACGGGCGTGGATACGGTGCTCGCCGTGCCGGTCGGCACTGTCGTTTTCGACTCCGATTCCGGCGAGCAGCTTTACGATTTCACCGCCGCCGGGCAGCGATTTCTCGCGGCTCGTGCCGGGCAGGGTGGGCGCGGGAATTCTCGATTCGTGAAGCCCTGGCATCAGGCGCCGCGCGAACACGAAGACGGACGCCCGGGTGAGGAACGTCATCTCCGCCTCGAATTGAAACTGCTCGCCGATGTGGGCCTCGTCGGATTTCCGAACGCAGGCAAATCCACTTTGATTTCGCGCATCTCTGCGGCACGTCCAAAAATCGCCGCCTATCCTTTCACGACGCTTGAGCCGCATCTGGGCGTTGTTTCGGCGGACCCGGACGCACCCGCGGGCATGGGGCGCACTTTCGTCGTCGCGGATGTGCCGGGCTTGATTGAAGGCGCGCATGAGGGCGCTGGTCTCGGCACGCGCTTTCTGAAGCACATCGAGCGCACGCGCCTGATCGCTCACCTCGTGGATACGAGCGACGCGAACGACCGCGACCCGGTCCGCGATTTCGAAATCATCGAGCACGAGCTTGCGTCCTTCAGCCCCGCGCTGGCGGAAAAGCCCATGATCGTCGTCGCCACGAAGCTCGATGCGACCACCAACCGCGAGCATCTCGACGAACTTCGCGCCTACGCGGCGAAAAGAGGCCTCGAATTTCACGCGGTTTCTTCGGCGACGGGCGAAGGCATCGCCGCGCTCGTTCGCGCCATGGCCGGCGCGCTCGATCGCATCCCGAAGCCGGCCGCGCCAGCTCAGCCGGAAAATGCGATGGCAGCGGGCGCCGCAGACGAACGCAAAGAAATGAGGCGGGAGGATCGGTGACCTCGCACTCGCCGCACAAGACGCACGCTCATGCGCAGAGCCACCGCCCTCGCCGCTCGGTGGCGCTCTTCGGCGGGACGTTCGATCCCGTGCACGCCGGTCACATCGCCGTGGCACAGGCGGCGCAGAAACGGTTTCACCTCGACGCCATCTATTTCATTCCCTCCTCCCGCCCGCCCCACAAATCGAAGCCGGCGCTGACGCCCTTCGTGCATCGCTATGCCATGGTGGCGCTCGCCTGTAGCGATCATCCCGAATTTATTTTGTCGCTCGCCGAGGCGCCCGTGGACGGCGCTTCGCCGCACGTCTTCTAAACGATTGACACCATCCGCCGCTTTCACCGCGAGCACCCCGAGGATGTTTTGTATTTTATTGTTGGCGCGGACCAGTTCCTCGAAATTCCCACCTGGAAAAATTATGAAGCGCTGCTCGATTCCTGCAATTTCATCGTCGCCAGCCGGCCGGGATTCCGTCTCGACGCGCTGCGGCTCGTGATTCCGCCCGAAAAGCTCGGCAGGACGGCGACGCAGGACCCGCACAAGATTGTTCTCCGCAAAACGGTGGTCCATCTGCTCACAACCGTGGCCAGCCACGTCTCCTCCACCGAAATCCGTCACCGCCTCGAACGGCATCAAACCATCCACGGGCTTGTGCCCGCCCCCGTGGAGGCATACATTTTGGGACAGGCCCTGTACCGGTGACGCCCGAGACTCTTCGCCAGGAAATTCACTGGGCCGTAGAAGCGGCTCAGGACAAGCAGGCCGTGGATGTCACGGTCCTGCACCTCGCGGGCACCGGAGCGTTCGCGGATTATTTCCTCCTCTGCTCCGGACAGAGCCAGCCGCAAATCCACGCCATCGGGGAAGCCATCGAGAAGCGCCTCGCGCAACGGGGCGTCCGGCCGGGTCATCGCGAAGGAAAATCCGGCGCGGAATGGGTGCTGCTCGATTACGGAGCTTTCGTGGTGCACATTTTCAGCGAACGCGCGCGGCACTATTACGATCTCGAGCGGCTGTGGCGCACCGCCGAACGCGTGGATTTTCCCGCGCCCACGCGGCCTCCAGCTGACCGCGCCGACGCGCCGGAAGATGGCGCAACCCAGCCATGAGCGCGAACGACGTCGTTTGGGTCGCGGAGGCGCCCGCCTCGCGCCACGTTCTCGAGCTCGCGCAAAAAATCGCCGACACCTCCACGACGCTTCTGATCACCGGCGAAAGCGGAACGGGAAAAGACCAACTCGCGCGCTGGATTCATGAGCATGGCCCTCGCCGCGACGCGCCCTTTTTGAAAATTGATTGCGCGAGCTTGCCGGCCGAACTGGTCGAGTCCGAGCTTTTTGGACATGAGAAGGGCGCTTTCACCGGCGCCGTCGCGCGCAAGCCCGGGCGCCTCGAATTGGCCGAAGGCGGCACCATCGTCCTCGATGAAGTGGCCTCTTTCGCGCCGGGGATGCAGGCGAAATTATTGCGCGTCCTCGAGGAGCGTACCTTCGAGCGCCTCGGCGGGACCGAAACCTTGCGAGTGGATGCGCGATTGATGGCGCTGACAAACGCCGATTTGTCCCGCCTGGTGGCCGCCGGGCGTTTCCGCGAGGACCTTTATTTTCGGTTAAATGTCCTCGGAATCTCTGTGCTGCCTTTGCGTGAGCGCCGCAGCGATATTCTCCCTCTCGCGGCTCATTTTCTCGCGCGGCTCGGCCCGGTCCACGGCCGGGCGGAGGTCACGCTCGACCCCGCCGCCGTGCGATTGCTCGAGTCCTACGCCTGGCCGGGCAATGTGCGTGAATTGAAAAATGCCATCGAGCGCGCTCTCGTCTTCGCGAAAGATTCCGCGCTCGCGCCGCAGGATTTTCCGGAAATCAGGAACGCGGCGGGCGGCGGCGCGGGCGCGATGCGCTCGCTTGAGCAATTGGAACGCGAAGCGATTCAGGCGACTCTCGAAGGCACGCACTATAAGATTGGCCGCACGGCGGAGATTCTGGGCATCAGCCGCAAAACACTCCTCGAGAAGCGCAAAAAGTACGGCCTGATCTGATCGCACTCCTTAGGGGGTCGGAGCTTTAGCTCCGACATTGCTGGCCGCAAGTTCTTGGGCTTTAGCCCCTGAAGCCAGTCTTTGCCCGGACGCAATCATGAAAATCCGACTCATCGCTATCGGCAAGACCCGTCGCGAAGAAGCGCGCGCTCTCCTTGAGGATTACATCGCCCGCATCCGCCATTACGCCGAAATCCAGGTGCAAGAGCTGCGCGACGCGAGTCCTGCCGCGATGCGAAAGCTGAAACTCGAGCCTGGCGCGGCCGTTGTCCTCCTCGACGCGGCCGGCAAGCAGTTCACCTCGCAACAATTCGCGCGCTGGCTCGGCGACCTCCGCGACCGCGGCACTCGCGAACTTGTCTTTCTCTGCGGCGATGCCGAAGGCTTCCCCGAAGATTTGGGCGCCGGCGCCACGCAGAAAATTTCGCTCTCGACTCTCACCATGCCTCACGAATTCGCCCGCGTCATCCTCGCTGAGCAAATCTACCGCGCCTTCGCCATCTTGGCGGGGCACCCCTACCCGAAATAGCCGCACATCTGCAAGAATACGGGTGAAATGGCAATCAAGATTTCGCATGACAACGACTCGCCGACGGCTTCGATCGAGCTGATGATCACGCAGCCGCTGCCGGATTACGACCTCGAGGAAGTCGAAGCACCCGTGCCGCGCGAAGTGGACCCCATGCTGGCCTCGCAGGGGTTCAAGGATTTGCTCGACGAGGCCCGCTCAATTCGGCACGCAGAACTCGCGGGCAGCGGCCTCGAAATCGCTCAGCTCACCGGCGCGATTTGCCGCGACGGCAGCCTCCACCGGCCGGGCATCTGGCTGGTCCTGCGCGAACCCGGCACCGCGAAGGAAATCTCACCCGGCGGCCGCGACCGCATCGCCCAAATCGCCGAAACTCTCCGCCAGCAGCTCCAGCTCTCCTAAATCCAATCGCGTCCCTAAACCGACCCGCCCCCGGGCTTTAACTTGTAGGGGCACGGCACGCCGTGCCCCTACGGCGTAAAATTTCACCTCGCGTCGATTATTTCGCCGCTATCGCAATCGAAGCCCGCGTTGTCTCCCAATCCAAATGCATGGTGCACGAGCCGCCCGACTGGTCGAACCCAATCGTGAAATTTTCCACCGCCGATCCGAGCTTCGACGCCTGCATCTCCACGCGCGCAAAATCATCGCCTTCGCCGGGGTAGGGGTCGCCCCACTCACCCGTCTTCTTGCTGATGATGAGCGTCCACTTGCTTACTTCGGGAATCGTGAAAATCGTGTAGCTGCCGGCGGGCACTGCTTTCCCGCCGACCGTCAGATCAGCCGTGGTGACAAACGTCGTCGCTTCATTCGCGCCCGCGCGCCACACTTTTCCATAGGGCACCAGCTCGCCGAAGATTTTCCGCCCCTTCACCCGCGGGCTTGAATAATCTACGGTCACCGTCTTGCCGCCCGGCAAACTGCAGGTCGCGCTCGCAGGAGGGCTTGGCCGTTTGCTCTTCTCCTTTTCCTGTGACCGTCCGGCGGGAGCCAAAACTGCAACACTGAGAAACATTGCCATCGAAAACAAAATCCATTTGCGCATGTTTTTCCCTCGCTTCGAATTTCAAATCGAAAATGAAAACGTTCGGGCTCGCAACCCGAGGCCGCCCCTCGATTCTGTCCATCTTCGTCGGCCGAGTCAATTCTCCTCGCGAGCATGGAACCCCCAGCTCGCTTGGCTGCTTCGTTTCCCCAGATGCAGCTTTCGGCACTACCCATGTGGAGTGCGGAGGCTTGCCGCCGCTTTGTTTTCGCCATGGCCTCCGATCCGCCTAAATGGTTGCGGATTCTGCCTCACGCCGTCGGAGGCTGCACCTCGCGCAGCCGCCGCTCGAGAAATCGCCGCTCGCTGTCGTTCGTGACAAGCCCGAGCGCTTGCCTGTAACTCTTAGCGGCTTCCTCAAGCCGCCCGAGCCGCCGCAGCAGGTCCGCTCGCGTCGCATGCAGCAAATGATATTTTTCGAGATCGCTCGACGCCGCCAGCCGGTCAATCACTTCGAGCGCCTCACTCGTGCCTCCGGACATTGCCACAGCCACCGCGCGGTTCAGCGTCACCACCGGAGACGGCTGCGCGCGCTCGAGCAGATTATAGAGCCGCACGATCTCGCCCCAATTCGTTTCCTCGGGCCGCGCTGCCCCGCAGTGCGCCGCGGCGATTGCGGCTTGCAGTGCGAATGGCCCGGGCCTGCCTCGCAGCGATTCCTGCACCAGAGGCAGCGCCTCGTCGATCTGTTGGCGATTCCAGCGCGTGCGGTCCTGCTTCTCCAGTGTCACCAGTTCTCCCGCCTCGTCGAATCGAGCGTCGCGCCGCGCGTCGTGCAGCAGCATCAGTGCCACGAGTCCGGTCGCTTCCGCCGGAGGCTGCGGCAGCATCAACGCCCTTATCAGCCGCCCCAGTCGAATTGCTTCGGCGCAGAGGTCGGCCCGGACCAGCGCCCCTCCGCGCGTGGCCACATACCCTTCGTTGAAGACGAGGTAAATCACGGTCAGCACCGCCTCGAGCCGTTCCTTCAAGTCATTCGTCTCGGGCACGATGTATGGAATTCCCGCATCACGAATCTTTCTTTTCGCGCGCACGAGGCGCTGCGCCATGGTCGCCTCCGGCACCAGAAACGCCCGCGCGATCTCATGCGTCTCGAGCCCGCACAAAGTCCGCAGCGTCAGCGCCACCTGCGCATCCGGCGCCAGCGCCGGATGGCAGCAGGTGAAAATCAGCCGTAGCCGGTCGTCTGGAATTTCCTCGGTATCGTATTGCGGCTCCTCGACGGTGCGCGCGAAGCCCGTTGCGACGTATGATTCGAGCTTCTCCGCGTACCGGCCGCGCCGGCGTATGCGATCAATGGCCTTGTTGCGGGCCGTCTGGATGATCCACGCCCGCGGCAAATTGGGGACCCCCCCCTCCCCCCACTGGTCCACCGCGGCTGTGAAAGCCTCCTGCGCGCACTCTTCGGCGAGGTCGAAATCGCGCACGAGTCGGATCAGGGTGGCAACGATGCGGCCCCAGTCGGAGCGGTAAAGGCTTTCAATCGTGGCGGTTGCGTCGGGCACGATTTATTCTAGATTTTTTTTGCCTCGGCTGTCGAATTTCAGGGCTGCTCATTCGTCTAACAGAAGTGGAGGGCGGCCATGCAATACATGTGCTTGTTCTATTTCGAGGAAACGCAACTCACCGATGCTGTGCGGGAGGCTTGTTATTTGGAGTCGGCGCAGTTTGCTCAGGACCTGCACGAGAAAGGCAAGTTTGTCGCCGCAGCGCCCTTGCATCCGACTTCAACAGCGACCAGCCTGCGCCAAAAAGATGGCAAACGTTTGGTGACGGACGGCCCCTTCGCCGAAACTCGCGAGCAGCTTGGCGGCTTCTTCATCATCAATGCCAATGACCTCGATGAAGCCATTAACATCGCGTCTAAAATTCCCGGTGGACGTTACGGTACAATCGAAATCCGCCCGCTGATCGAAGTTCCCACGCTGCCGCGCGTCTAGCCTCTCGCGGCGCTGATCGCCGTGCCACAATCCGGATTCCATTCCCAAGGAGAAATGAAATGCGGTTCATGATGATTGTCAAGTCTGACCAGATCTGCGACCAGGAAGGCCCGCCGCAGGACGAAAAATTTCTAAAAGCGATGGACAGGTACAACGAGGCCCTCATAAAAGCCGGCGCGCTGGTGGAACTTTCGGGACTCCACCCGAGTTCGAAGGGCACGCGCGTGAAATTCTCGAAAGGAATCCTCACTATCACCGACGGGCCCTTTCCCGAAACCAAAGAGCTGATTGGCGGCTTCTGGATCATTGACGTGAAATCGAAAGAAGAAGCTCTCGAGTGGGCCAAGCGAGCTCCTATGCCGGAGACCCGCGATCTCGAAATCGAGCTTCGCCAGATTCTCGACGCGGGAGAGTTTGCGCCGCGCCGGATCCTGGAAAAGTCACCCAAACCGATGAAAAAATTGGCGGCGAAGAGAGCCTAAACCGCCACGCTGTCGATTTCGTGGCTCCTCATTCGTCTAACCCTGGGGCGAATACCAACAGCGGATCCTCGCTCAAGGAGAGAGCTATGTCTCACATCATGCTGAAAACGCTTGGCTTACAAGTCCTTGCCTTCGCGGTCTTCTGTTGTCCGGCCGGACCTGCATTTGGCCAGGACAACAATAATCCCTATCCGAAAATGGCCCCTCTCGAGCAATCCATGATGGATCGCAACGCCGAAATCGCCTTGGCTCGCAGCGCAGCCCCGGAGGCCATATCGCGCGACGCTACCATCCTGGTCCTCACCCGCACCGGCTATGTCACGGCAGTCGAAGGCAACAACGGTTTCGTGTGCAGCGTGGACAGGGCGTGGATGGCTGCGTTCGACAACCCGAACTTCTGGAATCCCCACCTTCGCGGCCCGCTCTGTTTCAATCCACCCGCAGCGCGCTCCGTTTTGCCCATCCATCTCAAGCGCACCGAATGGATCCTGTCGGGGTTAAGCAAAGAGCAAGTCATTGAAAAAACCAAGCAGGCGCTCGCAAACAAAGAAATTCCCCCGCTCGAGCCCGGTGCAATGAGTTACATGATGTCTCGGGATCAGTTTCTGGATGATCATGCCGGCCACTGGAAACCTCACTTGATGTTCTACACTCCGCTGTTTGACCCCTTCACGTGGGGCTCTGACACTCCGGGCGCGCCGGTGTATCTCAATGACCAGTTTTCGGGCGCCCCCGAGCCGATTCGAGTATTTATGGTTCCAGTGGGAAAATGGTCGGATGGAAACCTCGCCTCCATCTGATAAAAGATTTCGCTAAAAACATGTCAATTTCTGCTCGGCTGATTCGTCTTATAACTGAGAGGACGGTGGAAGCCGGATCTGAAGCAGGAATGAATAAATAAAAGGAGAAGATAGGATGGCAACAAAACCCACTCACGAACAAGCCCAGCTCCAATTGCAGCTTTACGATCTGCGCCGCGAAGCAAAGCTGCGCCAGGCGCGCGACTGGTACGCCAAAAATTACTTCGCCGAGACACTCGACGAAGCCATGAAAATCGCCCCCATGGGTTCGGAAAACGGAGCGTTTTTCATGATGGTCATCAGCTACTGGGATCAAGCCTGCGCGCTTCTGAATTACGGCTTGCTCAGCGAGGATCTTTTCTTCGAGACCAGCGGCGAATTCTTTTTTGTCTATGAACGCCTGCGTCCCACCCTCGCCGAAGGCCGCAAGCGCTTCAGCAATCCCGATTTCATGGCCAATCTCGAAAAAGCCGCCCAGCGCTACGAACAGTGGAGCGAGGCGCGCAATCCCGGACACATCGCCGCCATGCGCCAGATGATGAAGCAGATGAGCGCCCAACTGAAATCCGCCGCCAAGGCATAACACCCGCTCAGCCGTTTCACAGGAACCAGCGATTTCTCCGCAGCCGCGTAATAAGTGTCGCCACCGGCTCGGGCGAAAAGAAAGGAGAAGTGCCGTGAGCAGCATTCAAAGCAATATCCAGGGGGCGTTCGCCCGGCAGCACGAGAGTCCGCGCCTGGAAACCGGCAAACCCATGCTCATCGCCGGGCTGCGCGGCTACTTCTCCACCGCTGATTCCGACGCCATCCCGGAACAATGGCAGCGCCTCGAATTTTACGGTAACATTCGCGGAACCGTGGGCCGTGCGCACTACGGCTTGTGCTTCCACGAGCCGAACGGCATCGAGTATCTTTCCGGTGTCGAAGTCACCGGAATTGCCGGCACGCTGGGCGAGCTCAGCCACGCCCGCATCCCGGCGCAAACGTACGCGGTCTTCCCGCATCGCGAGCATGTCTCGAAGCTCGGCGATACGCTGGACGTGATCTGGAACGAGTGGCTGCCCGAGTCCGGCCTCGAAGTCGCTCCGGCCCAAAAGGGCATGCCGGACTTCTTCGAACGCTACGGCGAAGACTTCGACCCGCGCACCGGCTACGGCGACGTCGAGGTCTGGGTCCCGATCAAGTCGTAACGCTTTGACGCCGGCATTCTGCCGGCTCTTCAAGGAGCCTCTCATGAGCAAAGTCCGAGTCCTCGTCGGCACACGCAAAGGCGCCTTCATTCTCTCCGCCGACGGCAAGCGCCAAAACTGGGAAGTCTCCGGCCCGCATTTCGCCGGCTGGGAGATTTATCACCTGAAAGGCTCGCCCGCCGACCCGAACCGTATCTATTGCTCGCAGACCAGCGGCTGGTTCGGCCAAATCATCCAGCGTTCCGACGACGGCGGCAAGACCTGGAACACCCCCGGTGGCGAAAAAATGCCCAAGCCCGGAGAATTTCCCGCCGGTGGCAGCAACAAATTCGTCTACGACACTTCCTCCGCCACCGGCAAACCGCTCACCACGCACCAGTGGTATGACGGCACACAGCATCCCTGGGAATTCAAACGCGTCTGGCACCTTGAGCCTTCGCTCCATGATCCCGACACCGTTTATGCCGGCGTCGAGGACGCAGCCCTCTTCCGCTCGACCGACGGCGCTCAAAATTGGCAGGAAGTTTCGGGCTTGCGCGGCCACGGCACCGGACCGCAGTGGCAACCCGGCGCGGGCGGCCTCTGCTTGCATACGATCATTCTCGAGCCGAACGATCCCAAGCGCATCTACATCGCCATCTCCGCGGCAGGCGCCTTCCGCACCGACGACGGTGGCGCCACCTGGCGCCCCATTAATCGCGGGCTCGTGTCTCCCTATATTCCCGACCCCAACGCCGAAATCGGCCACTGCGTTCATCACGTCGCCATGCACCCATCGCGCCCCGGCCGCCTCTTTATGCAAAAACACTGGGACGTGATGCGCAGCGAAAACGCCGGCGACGACTGGACCGAAATCAGCGGCAATCTGCCCACCGATTTCGGCTTCGTGATTGATGTTCACTCGCACGAGCCGGACACCATCTACGTCGTGCCCATCAAGAGCGACGGCGAACATTTCCCTCTCGATGGAAAATTGCGCGTCTATCGCAGCCGCAAGGGCGGAAACGACTGGGAGGAACTTTCAAAGGGCCTGCCGCAGCGCGATTGCTACGTCAACGTCCTGCGCGACGCCATGGCCGTGGACACGCTCGATTCCTGCGGCGTCTATTTCGGCACCACCGGTGGACAGGTCTACGTCTCGCCAGATTCCGGCGACTCCTGGGCGCCCATCGTCCACGATCTTCCCGCCGTGCTCTCCGTCGAAGTCCAGACGCTCCGGTGACCCCATCTCACGATAGCTTTTTGGGGGTCGGACCTTCAGGTCAGACATTGCCCCGCAACCGTCTTTGGGCTTTCGCGGTTTTTGCGCCTGCCTGCGGGACAGGTAGGTCCCGACGGTTTGTGCCGGGAAACCCCTCAGGTAATGTTATTCTCGGCCCGGAATTGATTCTGAGATAGCCTCATGATCATCGTCGTGCTGCCTCCGCATCTGAAAACGCTCGCCAAAATCTCGGGCGACGTCCAGCTCGAAATCTCCGGCCCTGTCACTGTGCGCTCGATCCTCGACGCGATCGAGGCCCGCTACCCCATGCTCTGCGGCACCATCCGCGATCACGTCACCCTCGAGCGGCGGCCTTTCCTCCGCTTCTTCGCCTGTGAAGAAGACCTCACCCACGAATCACCCGACGCGCCCCTGCCCGAAGCCGTCGCCTCCGGCCGCGAACCCTTCTTCATCATCGGCGCCATCGCCGGCGGCTAGCGCATTTGCTTTTGAATTTGCAGTTCTCTGTGCCCTCCATGCCCTTCTCTGTGCTCTCTGTGTTAAGTCTTTTTGCCTTTCCCCGCATTTCTCTCTCTTGACTCCCGCGCCACCATAATCGAATATGAAATCACCCATGAGCACCGCGCAACAATCCCGGCCTGCGCCCAATTACGATGTCATCGACGCCGGCGGCGGCAAATTTATCAAAGCCTGGAAGCGCGGCGTCCTCTTCGACGACAAAACCATCGAGCAGTTGAAAGCCACCGCCCACCTCCCCTTCGTCTTCAAATGGGTCGCCGCCATGCCCGACGCTCACTGGGGCCTCGGGTCCACGGTCGGCTCCGTAATTCCGACCCAAGGCGCGATTTGCCCGGCTGCTGTCGGCGTTGACATCGGCTGCGGCATGTTCGCCGTTCAAACCACCGCCGCGAAATCAGATCTGGACTTCGCCCAGGCCCGCAAATCAATCGAACGCGTCGTGCCGCACGGCCGCACCCATCGCGGAGGCCGCGGCGACCGCGGCGCCTGGGGCAACGTTCCCGCACCCGTCCAGGACATTTGGGACGCCGAATTCGAGGCCGCCTATGAAGACATCTGCGCCCGCGACCCCCACGCTCGCGCCATGAACACGACGAATCATCTCGGCACTCTCGGCACTGGCAACCACTTCATCGAGCTCGCCGAAGACGAAGCTGGCAAAGTCTGGGTCGTGATTCACAGCGGCTCGCGCGGCCTCGGCAACAAGATCGGCGGCTATTTCACCGAGCGCGCCCACGAACTCTGCGCGCGCTGGTTTATCCATCTCCCGAACAAAGATTTGGCCTACCTGCCCAAGGACACCGACGAATTCAAGAGCTACTGGCGCGCCGTGGATTTCGCGCAAAAATTTGCCTGGCAAAATCGCCTGGTCATGATGGAAAGCATTCTCAAAGCGGTTGGTCTCGAACGCACCGGCGAGCAGGTCCACTCGCATCACAACTACGTCGCCTGGGAAAATCACTTCGGCCAGAACGTGATGGTCACGCGCAAAGGCGCCGTCCGCGCCCGCGCCGGAGACATGGGCATCATTCCCGGCAGCATGGGCGCGCGCACTTACATTGTCGAGGGGCTCGGCTCCGAGGATTCCTTCTGCTCCTGCTCGCACGGCGCCGGCCGCGCCATGAGCCGCGGCGAAGCCATCCGCCGTTTCACCCTCGCCGACCATGCCCACGCCACCGAGGGCGTCGAGTGCCTCAAGGACGAAAGCGTCCTCGACGAGACCCCCGGCGCCTACAAGGACATCGAGACCGTCATGGCCGCCCAGACCGACCTCGTCCGTCCCGTCCACGTCCTCAAGCAGTTCGTCTGCGTCAAAGGCGGCAAAGAATAATCCTTGCGACCGGAGAGATCATGCCAAAAGTCATTGGTCTCGCTCTGTTCGTCTTATTAGCGCTTCCGCAATCAGCGCACCAAAATCAGGCGCCCCCGAAATCACCACAGGCCTGTCCCCACAAAGACGGCTGGACCATTCCGGATGAATACTATTTTCGCGTGATTGACGGCATCCGCGCGCCGGGGGAGACCCATACCCTCCTCCACATCAAGGTCGGAGGAGAAATAAAACTGGTGCTTTGGACCGATGGTGACAAATTCTCCCTTTCAACGAATGTCCTCGACATTCCCGCCAAGAACATCGGCGCCTTCCTCCTCGATTTGGACCACGCTTGCAAATTGCCGCCGGATCCCCGCGACGCCCTCGCGCTCATTAACTTTCGTTGGGAAGATAAGGAAATGTCGGCTGCGCAATTTGCGAAATTTCACGATGGTCTGTTCTCTGCGGCGGCGCAATATATCTCCAAAGCTCGCGACCGATACCCCATTTTGCTTTCGGAGCGCCTCATTAGCTTTCCCGTGGATGTCTGGCAATACAGGATCATCTACGAGAATAGCTACGAGCACATCGAACTCGACCCCTATGATATTTCCGAAGACGGTAAAGTGGACCCCATCGTCCTATGGGTCCACGATCTCAAAGACTTTGCCTCCGCCTCCTTCCACCGCGACTTCCCATACCCAAAGCGCCCTTAGGGCTACATCCGTATTTCTACGGATATCCTTCCACTCTCAATTGTGCTAGCGTGACCCGTTTTCTTATGCCGCCGTGCGACTCGCTATCGGCTCCCTCCATCGCCCTCAGACCCCCGCGCACCCCTCTCCTAAGCTCACGGGCCTGGGATCGCCGGGCGCGGGTCACGCACTTTCTAATCTACGGTACAGGGATTAGAAATCGCTCTATCTCATTGAAAACAAAGGAGGGGCACCCCTTCTAATCTACGGTAAACGCCCCTCTAGGGATTGGGTTACATGCTCTTTTTCACGACTCACAACCCGCGAATCACGACTCACGGATTTCGCTCCGCCCGCTTGACCTTTCCCCACGCTGCGCCCAAACTTATAAATTCTCCTCGGGGGATTGGAGCGCATGCCGGAAGGAAAAGGACTCCTCATCGTCTACACCGGGCCGGGCAAGGGCAAGACCACCTGCGCTCTCGGCACCGCCTTCCGGGCCGTGGGGCAGGGCCTGCGCGTGCTCATGATTCAGTTCATCAAGGGCTCCTGGCATTACGGGGAGCTCGACGCCGCCAAAATGCTCGGCGACGACAAATTCGAAATCCGGCCCATGGGCCGCGGCTTCGTGAAAATCGGCGGCGCGGAAACGGACTCGGAAGACGTGCGCCTCTGCGAAGAAGCCTGGGAATACGCCAGGGCGCAAATTTACAGCGAGAAGTACGACCTCGTCGTGCTCGACGAAATCAATTACGTGATCAGCTATAAAATGCTCGATGCGCAGCGCGTCGTGGATGCGCTCGCCGCGCGCCCGGAGCGCATTCACGTCATCTGCACCGGCCGCAACGCCCACCCGGCTCTCGTCGAAGCGGCCGACCTGGTCACCGAGATGCGCGAGATCAAGCACCCTTATACGAAGGGCATCCTGGCCCAGCGTGGGATAGACTATTAGCCATGTCCTGGTTCAAGCGCGAAAAAAAGCCGATTGAGAATCCCGTGCCGGTCGAGGAGCGCCGCGTCCGCACGGAAGGCATGTGGACGAAGTGCCACGCCTGCCGCGCCATTATCTGGAAAAAAGATCTGGAATCGAACTGGGCGGTTTGCCCCAAGTGCGACCACCATTTCCGCCTCGGCGCGCGCCGCCGTCTCGAGCTGCTCCTCGATGACGAGCAGTACACCGAGCTCGATGTCGGCCTCGCCTCGAGCGACCCGCTGAAATTCTCCGACACGAAACCCTACGCCCAGCGCCTCAAGGAAGCTCAACACCGCCTCGGCATGAAAGATGCCATCCTCACCGCCGAGGGCCGCTTGAACGGCCGCCCGGTGATCTGCTGCTCGATGGAATTCGGTTTCATCGGCGGCTCGATGGGCGCTGTGGTGGGCGAAAAAGTTGCGCGCGCGATTGAACGCTCCATCGAAAAGAAAATGCCCCTCATTATCGTTTCCTGTTCGGGCGGCGCGCGCATGATGGAAGGCGTCGTCAGCCTGATGCAGCTCGCGAAAGTCTCTGCGGCGCTCGCGCGGCTCGATGAAGAACGCATCCCTTACATTTCTGTCCTCACGGATCCGACCACCGGCGGCGTCACCGCGAGCTATGCGATGCTCGGCGATCTGAACATCGCCGAACCCGGCGCGCTCATCGGCTTTGCCGGCCCGCGCGTCATCGAGCAAACCATTCGCGAAAAACTCCCGGAAGGATTCCAGACCGCCGAATTTCTCCTCGAGCACGGCTTCCTCGATGCCGTGGTCCCCCGCAAAGATTTGAAGCCTTACATCGGGCAGGCTCTCGATTTTTTCCTGGGGTAACGCGAGTCACAAAGAGATCGAAAGGCAATCCGGATGCCTGAACAGCCTCGATTCAGAGAATGGGTAGTCAATGAAGCCGTCGAAGCCTTCCTGCGCCAGAAAGCGGGCGAAGCAGAGCGGCTGCAATGGTTTTTCGATCTCGAGGCGCAAGCGTCCGACGGACCGCACAAAGTGAGCACTCTTTGCGGATTCAATCCCGCCGAGCAGCAAGTGAAATGGGAGGCGGATACGCCGCTCAAATTCGACTACACCTCGCCCGACCTCTCCCAGCAGCGTTTCATCAGCACATACGGCGCCGTGCGCCCCGATTTTCAATTCTGGGTCCCGGGCGCCAAGAAGCAGTTGCTTGTTGAATGTAGAGGCGAGGAATACCAGTCGAAAAAACACCTCTACCACGTGCAGAGATACTTCAACTATCTCGGGGATCACGGCTTGACCGGCGCGGTCATTTATCTCGTCCCGCCCGAAAACGAAAACCAGTGGCGCAAGGTCTCCGAAGGATTGACCGCGAAAGGCGAATCCCGCTTCGGCGTGATTTCCTGGGATTCGGAATTTTTGCGCACGTTGCGCTTTGATCTCATCGGAGTGCTTTCGAAACTCGTGCAGGAAAGCACCAGCCTGCTCCAGGAAGCGCTGAAGGAAATCGGATAACCCGCGAAATATGAACTACACGGACTCTGTTCGCGCGTTGATGTCCCTCGGCAAGGAATTGGCCGCGCCGCGGCAGGCGCGCGTGCAAAAATTCGGCCTCGAGAACATCTCCATCCTCTCTGCCGACCTCGACAATCCGCAATCGGCCGCGCCGTGCGTCCACGTCGCGGGGACCAACGGCAAAGGCTCGACGGCCGCGATGATCGAATCCATTCTTCGCGCCGCGGGCATTCGCACCGGGCTTTACACCTCGCCGCACCTCGAGCGCATCAACGAGCGCCTCCGCATCAACGGCGAGAATGTCTCGGATCAGGATTTTGCGGCGGCGTGGACGCGCGTGCAGGCTTCCATCGAGTCCTTGATGGCCTCGGGAAAATTGAGCGCCCATCCAACATATTTCGAATGTCTCACCGCCATGGCTTTCCTTGCCTTCAAGGAAGCGCGCGTCGAATTCGCCGTCTACGAAGTCGGCATGGGCGGGCGGCTTGACGCCACAAATATCGTCAATCCGGAAGTTGCCGTCATCACGCCGGTGGATTTCGATCACGAGAATTATCTCGGCCACTCGATCGAGGAGATTGCAGCCGAAAAGGCCGGGATCATCAAGCAAGGCGCCTGGGTGGTCAGCGCGAGCGAGCGCCCCGAAGCTCGTGCCGGCATCGCCCGCCGCAGCGCGGAAATGGGTGCGCGGGTTGTTGAAGTGGATGACGCATGGCGCATCGAAGAGGGGCAACCTTCGGACGGCTGCTATCGTGCCGCCGTTTCAGCTCCAAATTCAGGAAAGAAGCTCTTCCTTCAGCCCGCGCTTCCGGGCCGCTTCCAGATTCACAATGCGCTCACAGCCGCAACCGCCGCGCGCCTCCTGGCCGAACGCGGTTTTCCAATCAACGATGGCGCCATCGAACGTGGCATCCTGGAAGTTCGCTGGCCCGGTCGCCTCGAACGGATCAGCGAGCAACCCACGGTCTATCTCGACGGGACGCACAATCCTGCCGGCGCGCGAGAGCTTGTCAAATTCTGGGAAGAGAATTTTCGCGGGCGAAAAATCTTGCTCATCTATGGCGCCATGCGCGATAAGGCCGTGGACGAAATCGCCGGCCTGCTTTTTCCCCGCGCTGAGAGCGTGATTCTCACCGAGCCGCGCCAGCCGCGCGCGATTTCCGCTCCGCTGCTCGCGGAAATCACCGGCCACCTCGCGGCGCAATCCAGGATCGTTCCGGATCCGGCCGAAGCGCTTGAGCACGCCATCGAATCAGCGCGCGCGGGCGACGTCATTTTTGCCACCGGCTCGCTCTACCTTGTCGGCGACCTGCGGAGCTATTGGTCGAAACGCGGCGCTCAGGAAATCCGCTCCGGGTCTGGAGCGGCCGTCCCATCCCGCCAGTTCCGCTAACCTTATTAGAATCTCGCAAACCTTGTTCTTCGCCCGTCGCAAAAAAATGTGCGATTTCGCAAGTTTGCTCCAGCCCTGTCCGCTTTTGAGAATCTCTCCAACTTTTCATCGTCCCATCCTCGAACAGCCTCGTCCCACGTCCAGCCAGCAACGGCGCGCGCGCTTAATTCACGCCGCCAAATCCGAAACAAACACCGGGGATTCTGCGTTTCTTGAGACAAGCGTAGGCAGCAAAATTGCTGAATCTGCGTCTAACTCTAGAAGGGCGGCGGGGGTGTTTATGATGCACGACGAAAGACGAAAGAAGCTGGAATCCTTCGGCAACGCGCCCGTCATTCTCTCCGCGGCCCTGCGACAATTCCCCAAGAAGATGTGGCTCTACAAACCCTCCGCCGGGCGCTGGAGCATCCACGAGATCATCCTGCACCTCGCCGATAGCGAGGCCGGCGCCTACATTCGCTGCCGCCGGTTCATCGCCGAGCCGGGAAGCTCCGTCGAGGAATTTGACGCCGCGCGGTGGGCCGGTTCGCTCGGCTATTTTTACCAGAGCACGCGCGAAGCGCTCGAGATCATCCGCCGTCTGCGCAAGATGACTTTTCAGCTCCTCATCCGCCTCCCGGATTCCGTCTGGCAGCTTCGCGCGGAGCAACCGGTGGGAGGCGACCTGTGTCTCGAGGACTGGCTCACGCGCCAGGAGCAGCACATCCCGCATCACATCGAGCAGATGCGCCACAATTATCAGATGTGGTTTAGCACGCACCCGCCGAGAAAGCCCGCCACACCCTCAGGCCGCTCCGCTGCTTCCTCCGGCATGATTTCGGCCAGCGCCTGAATCTGAATCTCTCGCCCGAATTTAGCCGCAAGGTTGCTGGGGCCAAACGGCAATGATAGGATGTTGGCTTAATGACCACTGACGCCAACCCGAGGCCGCGTGTCGGCATCCCGTATCGCACTAGAAAAGAAGAACTTAACGGGAAACGAACGAAGTACGACCGCTATGTGGAAGCAGTCCGCCAGGCTGGCGGCGAGCCAGTCGAAATCTCGCTGGGGCTCCCCGTGGACGAACTGAAAAAACTGGCCTCCAAGCTCGACGCCGTTGTGCTCCCCGGCAGTCCAGCCGATGTGACACCTTCGCTTTATCATGCGGCGCGCCACCCCAAATGCGCCGAGTCCGATATTGACCGCGAGCGGACCGATTTCGCTCTGCTTGAAAACGCCTT
>Ga0187781_10000892_pt1 | contig 22069 bp, 16 predicted proteins | sample 0715_SJ02_MP02_2_FD_132447 | JGI IMG/M metagenome (GOLD analysis project Ga0187781, IMG submission 132447) | Tropical peat soil microbial communities from peatlands in Department of Meta, Colombia - 0715_SJ02_MP02_20_MG | ecosystem: Environmental > Terrestrial > Soil > Wetlands > Peat | place... | reverse complement strand
GTGAGCGAGGGGACCTCCGGGATGACTTCCACATGGTACAGGCGCGCATAGTTGACTAGGGCGGCGACTTCGGATTTTTCAAGAACTTCGCCATCCGCTGCGTCGGCGTTGGCGGAGTCCTGAAATTGGCCGCCGGGACCGGGCGAGCGGTCGCGACGTGTGGAATTCAGATCGCGGTGCAACTCCCACCAGCCTGCATTCAGTTCCGGATGGCGATCAAACCGCATCGCCGCGTTCAACTCCACAATGACCCGGTTGTATTTGTAGAGAGCCATGAAGTCGCGCACAAAGCGTTTGAAGTAGGGGACGTTCTCATGTCCGGGCAAGTAAAGCTTAATGCCCCGAAACGGCTTGGCTGGCCAGTCGCGCGCGTGTATGCCCTGAATATACGTAGGTCCGGCTCCATCCGGAATCAACTGGCGCAAAGACTGCAAACCGTAGAAAGCGCCGGCATCGTCTGCTCCTGCAATGACCACCGCATGGGCATCCACTTCCAGAAGATAACCTTCCGGCACGCGCACCGTAGACTCCGCGGCGTGGCTTTGCAGATATTCACGAATCAGAGGGTTCCCCACTGTCCCGATTAGAATGAAGGGTCCGGTAGGAGGCAGCTTTGAAGCCGGGCGCGTTCTGAGTGCCAACCCGCGTTTGTCGACAAGTTCGGCCACGAGGAATTCCGCCAGCTTAAAGTCCTCCGGCGAGGCTTCGGCGGGCACCAGCACCGGTACGGAAGGCTCGAGCGTGAAACGCCCGCTGCGTGCCTCGATCTCGCGTGGCGCCGGAAAGATTTTAGGTGCCGACGCCGCTTGGCCCTGAGCCAGGAAACACGCGCACGACAGCATGGAAAACACGCATCGAAATGTCCACAAACAGCTTTTCATAAGCGAAGCCTCTCGGGAAATCAACTGGCGGAGCCGCTGGTCATCGGGACAAAAGCCGCAGACCTTGAGAAGCAGGTCGGCACACCCGGCTTTTGTCGTTCTGGGAGCTTGCGCGATTGTAGTCAGCTTGTGGGCCGCTTGCGGCGGGACAGGAGGCAGCGGTCGCATGACAAATCCCGGAACCCCGGCAGGCACTTACACACTGACGGTCACTGGCAACTCTACGTCCAGTTCACACTTCGACTTGATAGCGCCGCGCCGGGTACGGAAGTCAGACGTTCAGTGTCTTTAGATACGCGACCCCCTGCACGGTGAGATCCCAGTTCTGCTCGAGGAAGTAGTTTTTCACGCCACCGGTCTTGGCCGCGGTAAAGATCTTGGGCCAGTCAAGGCTGTCTTTTCCCACCGCCACCCCAGGCCCGCCACGCATGCCGCCCGCGCCCGGCGCCAGTGCCTTCAAATCCACGCCCTGTAAATGCATCGAGATGAAACGCCCCGGATACTTCGTGAAGTACATCACCGGATCTCCGACAACTCTCATTGCGGACATCTGGAATTGCATCTTCACGAGCTTGGGATCGAGCAATTCAAGCAAGACTTCGTAGGTGAGCCGGCCCTCGACCTTGGACATCTCGAACCGTTCGTCGTGCAGAAACTGCTGCAGACCGGCCTCGGCCGCCACCTCGCCGATCTTGTTATACTCGTCCGCAGCCTTCTTCACGGCATCCATCGTCGTGACACCATTATGCACCGGCCCGTCCAAGCTCGCCGTGCCCATCTGTGTCATGCCAATGTCTTTGGCCCAAGCTATTATCTGCTGTTGCTTGGTTCGGAGTTCCTCCAATGTGAAGTGCGAGCTTGGACACATAAGTCCGTGATCCTCGAGGATCTGCTTGGTCTGCTTCGCGTCCGCCAGGCTCGAGAACTCCTCGTACCCCGGCGAGCACAACTCCAGGCTCCCCACTCCCAGGGCCGCCATATCCTTGCACAGCCCCGCGAAGTCGCCATCCTTAATCCTCTGCCGGTGGGGATACGTCTGACTCCCGATAGGTAGCCCCAGCGGATTGGCGCAGAGTTGCCGGGCGCCGATGGACAGGAACCCAGCCACCGCGACATCCGTCGCCGATTGCTTAAGAAACTCTCTTCTTGAGATTGCTGTCATGTACGCCTCCACGGTGACATAGATGGGCCTCTGGCCCGCTGGACCTCTGTCATTCCGAGCGCAGCGAGGAATCTCGCTCTGATTCCCTCCTCCATGCGCAGTTTGCCCGACAGGACAAGATTCATCACTACGCTCGGAATGACAGGAGGTGGATGGTTTTTGCCGAGGGTTCCCCTCACGACGCGCTCGTCAGCTTCCACCCGTCGCGATATTCGCGTGCCAGGTACTGGTTAGCCTCGGCGATGTTCGTGAACTTCATGCTCTCCTTGTCCCAAAGCAGGGCCGGCGCGCAATGGTCCTCGTTGAAAATCTTTCCGCTGTACCGAATCGCCGCCCCGGCCAGAGCGATGGCTTCCGAACAGTTGGCCGCGTTGAGGAAGTTGCCCTGCGAGGCCGCGCCCCCTTTGAACGCCGTAAGCCACTCGTTGTCCATCCCATAACCGCCGCGCCGCCCGCGTTCCGCGCGGGGCGTCGGAAGTCCTTTGGCGGTGCGATAAGCCTGCATCTTCTTCGCCGGAATGATCTCGTCGTTCAGGATCAAGCCCTTGTCGCCGATGAACAGACTGCCGGTGGCGGGAATCGACTTGCCATCTTCCATCAACTCATCGGGCGTGAAGGGGCGCATCCCGCCGTCGTACCAATACAGCGTGAGGGCGGGCCACTGGCCATGGGCTGCAAACTTGAAGCAGACTCGGTTGGCGTACGGAAACGCGAAGTCATTCGACTTTATCGTGCTCACCTGGTCGTTGATTTCGCAACTGTGGCTAGTTTGCGCTTCGATGCTGGACGGAACCGGCAGGTCGAGCGCCATGAAGATTGGCCAAAGGCTGTAGTTCCCCATGTCGGCGATGCTGCCTGCTCCAAATTCGTACCAGCCGCGAAACACCGCATGGGTGTAGTTGGGATGATACGGCCGTTCGAGCGATGGCCCCAGCCAGAGGTCCCAATCGAAGCCGGCCGGGACCGGCGGCGTGTCGGTGGGGAGGCTCGAGAACTGCGGCCAGAAGGGGCGATCCGTCCAATTGTGCACTTCCCTGAGTGTCCCGATAGCGCCATCCTGGATCATGTCCCGCACTGTGTTGATCGGCCTATGCCAAGCCAGGAGATGCGTGGCTACTCCCGTCGTTCGTGCCGTCTCGACCACCATCCGAACCTCCGCCACCCGGTTGGCGAGAGGCTTGTGCACGAGCACGCGTTTGCCTTTCTTCATGGCAGCGATCGAAATGGTGGCGTGCATGTGGTCGGGCGTCATAATCTTGACGGAGTCAAGGTCCTGCTCTTTTTCCAGCAGCTCCCGAAAATCTGCATAGGAAGCGACACCCTTGAAGTTCTCTGATGCCCGCTTCTTGGCGTAATAGGTCTCGATGATCTCTTTGGCCATATCCCGGCCGGCGCGGATGCCCTCGACTCCAGCACCCCAGTCGGGATCCTCCAGAACCTTGCGTACACTGTCACGGATGCCCGTCTTGTCCCAGTCAATGTAGTTCGTGCCGTCTTTGACGGGATCGCAAACGGCCGTAATCTGTACCTCGGGCACGGCGATCATGCGCAGCAACTCTCTCGTTCCCTGAGTTCCGCACCCGATGTAGGCCAGGGTAATCTTATCGCTGGGAGCGACATATCCAGGCCCCCCCAGCACATGTCTCGGAACGAGAGTCATGGCAAGTCCCGCCGCTGCGGGGGCCAGGAACTCTCGACGGTTGATGTTGCCTTTGGGAACCATTCTGGGTCTCCTTTCTTCACCTCGAATAGCACGCGATTATACATCCAGCCGAGTTTTCCAGCCTGGATTTTCGCTTTTCTGTGTGCAGCTAGTCGAACTGACATCGGGGGTCGTGAGGTTTGAGGGCGGTACTCCTGTACTATTGCAGCCTGAGTTGACCTACGCTATTTCTAGTCTGAAAGCAGCCTGGGGAGGAGATCCTAAGAATGTTCCTTGCCGCGCTCGTCCTGATACTCTCGGCAGCAATGTTCTTCTTCTACTTCCAAACTACCTGCCAAAAGATCGTGCGTCGGCAGTTTGAACAGGAATACTTCCGATCCATCGTCACCGCGCACCGTTTGGAGTTCTTAGCCTTGCAAGCGTCGCTGGAGGAGAGCGGCGTCCCGGTCGGCTGTCCCCGGCTGCACAGGATGCTTAAATGCGACTTCCTTGCCCTGACCTATCTACTCAAGAATGCCGCGAATGTGAGCCAGCGCTATTCAAACGAAGAACGCCTCTTGATTCTCTATTCCCGCTGGCAGTTCCTTTCGTTGGCAGTGCGATGTCTACTAGGGCTGGACGAGAAGAAGGCAGCCCTGAAAGTGACTTCAGTTCTTCAATACTTTGCTAATGTGGTTGGCCAGCGCGTAAACAGGGCAAGGGCTGGCAACATAATTGCCACCGATTATCTTTCCATGACTTCGTGAAACGTTGATGAAAGATGCAGACTACAAGCCGCGTTTCATCTCTTGGCAGGTGAGTAAAGAAACCAACCTGCACTGCGTTTGTTGTTGCGCCACCGCTCAAGAACTCACATCACCCCTCGTCCCACCTATAAACAGTAGCCCTGAACTTAACAAAGCAAGCCCTTCAGTCCTTCCTACCAATACCAGTTTTGAGCGGTGGCGAACCTCTTTTTTGGCACGGAATCTTGGACCTTGAACTTTATTTCCTCCTGCCTCGGGGCGCACCTGGGCCGGACCTTCCCTCTCGGGTGTGCCCCCTCTTTACACATCAGCCAGCGAATCGCCTGCCCGCTGCGACTTCGAGCTCTCTTTGAGGATGAGTTTCACAAAACCCCTAAGCAGCACTTCGTCAATATCTTCAATCGAAACGGCTTCTTTAGGGTTTCTGGAATCGTGGAAAGTGTAATGCGACTCCTCGTCTACTTTAACCAAGAGGTTGCCGTGGGTAAACTCGGTAAGAGGATTGCCATACGAGATAGTTCCGGACGAGATGTCGAATTTCACTATCCATCCGTATTGATAATTCGCCGTGTTAGCTTCGAAGGTGTAGGGTGGGGAATAGGGGTCAATATTTATGGGAAGGGACGATTTTTGATTGAAGGCGGCGATAGTCTCTTTCAAAAGTGACTCGATTTCCCCCCAAATAGTGGGGGCCAGCTCAGCGACTTTCTTTTGTTTTAAAAGCTCCTCCTCGAGCCTTTTCGCTGCCAAGCTCTCCTGAGACTCCTGGTCGCCAAACATCTTACCGATCCAGTCTTTACTCATAGCTTGACATTCTAGGGCGAGCCTCTGACGGAAGTCAATTGTGGTATTGGACCATTCTGGATACCCATGATCCCGTCAGCTTTGTCGCGGTTGCAGGGATATTAATCCTAGTCGCACTGGCAGCTTGCTCCATACCGGCTCGTCGGGCGACCAAGGTTGATCCCCTGGTGGCATTGCGTTATGAATAAGAGCGACCGCCTGCACGATACGACCCTCCCCTCGAGGGTTCGTGACAAACTTGGCGTCGCAAATCCATTAGAACCGATGCTTCTCTCCCTCAATCGTCAACTGCACGACCCCGCAAAGACTCAAGGACGGTCGTTCGCACAGCGAAAGCCGATTGGGATATCGGCCCCATCTTTCTCCTGAGCTAAACGATGCGAAACGCGGAGGCCAGATGCATCGCTCTGCCAGAATCCTCCGCGAGCTACTGCCAAAGCGTTTGAAGAAAGGGGTTGCTGCACACCGGGGCCCGTCGCTTTAGAGTCGGGAGAATACCTGTCAAAATAGCGATCCAGAACCCACTCGGAAACGTTTCCCAGCATGTCGTAAAGACCGAAGTCGTTGGGCTGCTTCTTGCCTACTGCATGGGGTGCATCACCACTGTTACCCGCATACCAGGCGATCTCGGAGATCACCCCATAATAGGGGTGAGAACTCCCTGCCCGCGCCGCATACTCCCATTCTGCTTCGGTCGGCAGCCGTCCCCCCATCGCCGCGCAATATTCTTTTGCATCATCCCAGCTTACGCCGCTCACCGGAAGAGCGCCCTCGCCGGCGGGAGAATCCCGGCCGGATTGGGCTGCAAATTTCCTGTAGGCTGCGACCGTCACTTCGGTTTGACCCAGCCAGAAGCCTTTCTCGATAGTCACTTGGTGGGTCGGCTTTTCATCGTCCTTGCATTCGCTGTCTTGCTCCGAGCATCCCATCATGAATGTCCCGGGAGGGATCCAAACGTAGTTCAGTCCGTCTGCGGGGTTGGTCCAGACTTTCGGACCCGAGGTGGTCTGTGGAGTGCGTACAGGTAGGTTAGTCAATCCCGTCGTTTTGGGCGAGGCTATGTTAACAGCGGGTCGCTTACGTGACTTCAAAAAGAGGATCGTCCCGGCGAATGCGACCAACACCACGGCCGCAACGGCAAGCAATCTTGCGTGGGTCTTGGGTGGGGCTATTGGGCGCGGAACATATTCGCCCGCCAGGGCGGCCCGGGTTGCCTCGATAAGCCGCTTCAGGTTTTCATCAGTGCAACCGTCCGGAGCATCGAGCCACTGGGTCAAGGAAAGGAAATATTCCAGATCCTCAGGCAAGGCCTTCTGCCAAATGCGAAAGGGGATAATTCGCTTCTTGCCGCTGAAAGCGTGGCCAACTTCGCTGACGATATGCGGCGAAGCCACGGCTTGCTCGGTCAGGACCAGCAACAGCGCACGAGCCGAATGGATGGCTTCCACAAGGGCGGTCGGATAATCTGTGCCCGGCTCAATGTCTCTGGGGGCCATCCAACACGGAATTCCGGCGCTCTCCAAGGCTCCGCAAAGGCGCTCGGCGATAGTCTTGTCAAGGGATGCGTAGCTGATGAAAACTTCATGCATTCTTTTGCTTGGCCGCTTCTTCTTGCCCGGCGGCCCACTTCGACTCCTCCTGGGAGACCAAGGATTCTACCCTTTCGGCCAGCAGTGCATGCGCGGCTGTAGCTGTAGAATAGGGACCGGCGTTTGCCAGGTATAGATACTTCTCGTGCTTTAAGGTCTCGCAAGTAGACCGATAGGCAATCCAATTATGGTGATATTGGTTGAGTTGCAGAAGCCCCTCCAGCGCCGCAATCAAAACTCCCAGGCTTCCCGTGACCGCTGCCGGCATTTTGAGCCCTGCGAATAAGGGAAATAGTGCAGCCGCTACAATCTCAATAATCTTGAGCCACTTGTATACTCGATGGTTCTGATTGCTCTTACGATCGTACCAGTTGATCTGATCTTCAAGCCGTTCCAAGGTAGGGTCAGCTTCGCTCATTCTCGCGCCTCTCATCGCGCTCATGTACGATTTTATTCAATAAATAATACATGAATACATAGCGAGCACATATCGAGCAATACCATTGCGGCTAAGAGTCTGGGGCGAATTCAGTGCTTCCGGTTTAATTGTCTTCGATCCTTGAGTGTGCTTAATAATCGTACTACGCCTTTCTGGTCAGATCAAGCGCTCGTGAAGATATGGGCAACGCTCAGCGCCAAGGGAGAGGGCTTCTTTCTGAATTCGCCGCCAGGACCGGGCTGCGGTGGCAATTCCAATTGCAAAATGGTAACCTTCCGGCAGAGCCCCTCTAGCGCGCTGGCAAGTTGCTCGTGCCATGCCACCACTATTGCGGCACAATCGCGCAAGGAGGTAGTGCAAGTCTACACCGCACAGTTGCAGGGGGGCCTGCGAGCGGCCAAGCTCGACGAAAAGGCCGCAAGGCAGTCGAAAACCTCATCGAGGCGATCCATGCGGAAGCAAAGGACGCCAACCCAAGCTGGCCGGTGGTTGAAGGCAAACTGAAGAGCGTTGAGTCAACCGTCACACGCGCGATTGGGATCGGATCGACGCTTGGCCCCGTTGTTTGAAAACTCCTGGAGTTGGGGCAGCATTTTTTCAAATGACCATTTCAGTCAAAGAGCTATTAGATGCGATTGGCGGCAAGCTCTCAGAAGATGCCGTCAGACGTTTGACCGGCAGGTTGGGGCATCTCTCTCCCGCAGCGGTACTTTCTCTGGCCAATCAAGCCGCAATCCGCATCACAGGCGACGGCAACGCCATTGGAAGCAATAACCGGGTGTTCGTCCTGAAGGGTGAAGGGCTGCAAGAGCTTGCCCGGCTGTTGCGCGCGGCGTCACAAAGAGGACAAGCCCTGTATCAGCTTCCTCCGCCGCCGGGAGATTTTACGGGGCGCGAGGCGGAACTCGAAGAGCTGATGCAAGCGATCGAGAAGGGCGGCGTCACAATCTCGGGCTTGCGTGGCATGGGCGGAATTGGGAAGACAGCGCTGGCGCTGAAGCTGGCCGACAAGCTTCGCGAGCGCTATCCCGACGCGCAGATTTATCTAGACCTCAAGGGCACGAGCGACAAACCTTTAACGACGGCCCAGGCCATGGCGCACGTCGTACGTTCCTATCGCCCCACGGACAAGCCACCTGATAATGAAGCGCAACTCGCCGGGCTTTTTCGCTCGGTGCTGGACGGCCAGCGGGCCCTCCTGCTCATGGACAATGCCGCGAGCGGGGCGCAAGTGGCGCCCCTCGTCCTGCCCGCCACCTGCATTTTGCTCGTCACCTCGCGCCAGCACTTCGTTTTGCGCGGCTGGAAGGCACTGGACCTGACTACGCTCGCGCCTGAGGAGGCACGGACGCTGCTGCTCCGCTTAGGACCGAGCATTGACGGCGCCGCGGACGAGATTGCGCAGCTCTGCGGTTATCTGCCGCTGGCCCTATGCACGGCCGGCGGCACGCTCGCGGTGTGCGAGGACTTAGCGCCCCGCCGCTCTGCCGAGCAACTGCGCGACGAGCGCCAGCGCTTGGAACGGTTGGGAGAGGAAGGAGTCGAGATCAGCGTCGAAGCCTGCTTCAATCTCAGTTACGCGAGCCTGGACGCGGATGCGGCGCGCGTCTTCCGGCAGTTGGCGGTCTTTCCCGCCTCGTTTGAGGCGGCGGCGGAGGAGTTTGTATGTCAAGACCCGGAACACGCGCGTCTGAGCGACTTGCGGCGCCGGAGTCTTGTCGAGTATGACCGCGCTGCGGCGCGCTACTGGCTTCACGACCTGACGCGCTTTTTCGCCGCGGCGCGCGGGAGTGATCAGGAGCGCGGCGAGGCCGAGCGGCGGCACGCGGCGCACTACCTTGAGGTTGCATCTGCCGCCGATGACCTTTACCTCAAAGGCAGCGACGCAATCTTCGATGGGCTCAAGTTGTTCGATTCGGAGTGGGCTAACATTCGCGCCGGGCAGGCTTGGGCGGCAGGGCACGTGGAGGAGGATGGACAAGCTGCCAAGCATTGCAGCGATTATCCAGGACGAACTTCGCATCTGCTCGACCTGCGCCTGCCTCCGCGCGAACACACCTTGTGGCTGGAAGCTGCGCTGGCTGCGGCGCGGCGGTTGAAGGACCGTCACGCGGAAGCTGCGCACTTGGGGAACCTCGGCACCGCCTACCTTAGATCGGGCGAGCCGCGCCTCGGCATCAAGTACTTCGAGGAGGCGCGCGCGATTGACCATGAGATCGGCGACCGGCAGGCCGAAGGCAATGCCATGGGCAATCTGGGCTCGGCGTACCACGAGTTGGGCGAGCCGCGCCGCGCCATCGAGTATTACGACCGAGCGCTGGCTGTTCAGCGCGAGATTGGGGACCGGCGGGGCGAAGGCCAGTTTTTGTGCAACCTCGGCATCGCGTACGCCGAGTTAGGCGAGACGCGCCGCGCCATCGAGTATTACGACCAAGCGCTGGCTATCTACCGTGAGATTCGGGATCGGCGGGGCGTGGGGCAAGCCGTAGGCAACCTCGGGATGGCCTACACCCAGTTGGGCGAGCCGCACCGTGCGATCGGGTACTACAAGCAGGCGCTTGCTATTAGCCGTGAAATTGGGGATCGGCGGGGCGAAGGGCAAGCCCTGGGCAACCTCGGCATCGCTCACAGGAAATTGGGCGAGCCCCAGCGGGCAATCCAGTGCTACGAGCAGGCGCTAGCTATTGACCGCGAGGTCGGGGATCGGCACGGCGAAGGCATCACCACGGGCAACCTAGGCGTTGCCCATTGGCAATTGGGCGACCCGCACCGGGCCATGGAGTACTACAGCGAGCAACTGGTCATCACACGTGAGATCGGCGACCGGCAGGGCGAAGCTCGTGCGCTTTTCAACATGAGCCTTGCTTTCGACCAGCTCGGCGACCGGACCCAGGCCATCGCCAACGCCCAAGCAGCGCTCAAGATTTTCCTTGAGATCGACGAGCCCGACGCCGAAATGGCGCGCAAGCAGCTCGCTGAATGGGGCGTGTGAAATTGTGAATAGTGAATGGTGAACTGGTGATTACAGACCGTGCCGGTGGGAAGACCCTTGGCCAGTCGGCAAGTTGCTCTTTTCCTGAATCCTGAATCCCGGCTCCAGAATCCTGCTCTCACGCGTGCATCTTGACCCAGGCCTCTTCAGAGTGCAACGCGGCGAGGGCTCGGGGGCGGATTTTGCGATACACCTTTGCAGGAGGTAATGCCGCTCCGTCCACCTCGAGCAGCCGGGCCATGGGAATGCCGAAGAGCCGCTCATTCTCTTCCAGCATGGGACTGAGCAGCGCCCAGTCACGCTCTTCGACTTGCGCGAACTCCCCGCCATTGAGCTGTTCCTCAGAGACTTTGGCGTGGGGATCACGGATATAGATGGCTCCGCCTGCAGCCAGCGAGAACAAGTTGCCGCCCGGGTAAGGCATTTCCAGCTCGACGATCTGCCCCTGATCATTCAAAACGACCCCGTTGAGGATGGCGAAGCCGCCGCCTTCGAGCGGGTCTCCGGCCATAAAAGACTCCGCCAAGTAATCAAGGCAGGTCCCGTTGATTACCACGTGCGGCTTGCCGACCGCGTTGATGAGGGGACGCCCTGCGGCATTGCCCAGCACGAAGGCTTGCCCGCCTTTGCCCGCGTAAAGAAAAGTCTGGCCGACGCTGCCGTAAACAACCAGTTTCCCGTCTTTCATGATCTGAGCGAGCTGATCTTGAGCGTCGCCATGCACAACGACCTCCGCGCCATCGATGCCGGAGGCCAAGTAATCTCCCGAAGAACCATAAACGTCGATGCGCACGCCTGAGCTGCCAGCCCCGAGGCCATTAGCAATAAACCGATGCCCGCGAGTGTGAGCCACGATGAACTGTCGAAAGCCACGCTGGTAAAGCCGAACGATTTCGCGCGCCAGCGAGTGTTCACCCTCCGCCGCGAAGCCTCGAGCCTCCACAACGACCGTTTGTGCCCCACCGGCAGGGCTGGCTAGAGGATTCCCCGCACTCACGAAAGCATAGGCATCAGAAGGGGATTGGCGAATGGACTCGACGATTGCTCCCAAACTCTGATCGAAGAGTGAGAGCAGGCAGCTCCGCCGCATGGCGCCCGTGGGATAGCGACGGTCCATCAAGAGCGTGAGGACGCCCAAGGCGCGCCGGCGGTCATCATCTTTCCCTGCACTGCGCTCCAGCGCCTTGAGAAACGCGAGCAGACTCCCATAGTCCCAGCCCAACAACTGCTCCCTGACCCAGGCGAACAGCTCATCAGCCAGCAGGTCGGGTAGCGCAATGTCGGTCCGCAAGGCGGTGACAGACGGGTGGTAGGGCTTCTGGAGCGCGGCTAACTCGATGCGCCGACCGAACTTGTCTGTACATACGAGCGTAGTGCCCCGACTCGTCGGGGCATCTGCCGGGCTAAAGCGCGGCGCTGCATCAGCCTGGACAGTGAAAATGAACGCTCCACCGTCCGTGTGGCTTCCCCCGCGCGCGTTCCAGTAGAGATCGGCGTGGCTCCAGAATCGTGAATCTTCCCGGGCCAGACTCTCGAGCGTGGCGTCAATGGCCTGCTTCTCCGAGGCTGCCAATCCAATCGAGACCTGACCTTGCTGCAAGGCGAAGACCTGCGGCCGCAGCATGCTGGTGTCGGTGATGCCAATCAGACGGTAAGCTTGCTGCGCTTGAGCGGATTGAGCGATAAGAAAAAACCAGGGACCATCCGGAGAACCGTGAATATGCACGGTCTGAAGTTGCTGGTAGACCAACTGCCTCTCTTTTGGAAGGAGGGTGAAGTCCCGTTCCGTTGTGGGTGCCAGAGATTCGATCACATACTCGAGCGGGTAGGAGTAGGTCCTGTGCAAAAGATCGAAGAGGAGAACCGAGACTTCCGTATCCGTGAGGAAGAGAGGGAAGATATTCCGCTGGGCCAGGTAGTCGCAGATAGAGGCATAGTTGGCGAAGTCGCCGTTGTGTACCAGGGCCTCGTGGAGTCCGACGAAGGGATGCGCGCCGCCCGGATGCCACACCTTACCCTTGGTGGGGTAGCGGTGGTGACCGAGCCACACATGCGCGTGAAGATCCTCGAGTTGGTAGTAGCGAATCACGTCATCACCGTAACCGACCATCTTGAGCGCCAGCATGTTCTTCCCGTGCGACAGGACGAAGGCGCGCTTCTCCCCTATGGAAGCATAGTAGGCACGGTTTAGGCGATAGCTGTTCTGGTAGACAACCTCGTCCTCGAGGCTCTCTAGGGTTGCGCCTGACATCTGTGCTGCCGCTAAGCCAACCCTCGTTTTAAAGGCGTGGAGGGCTTCGGGCTTCACCCGTCCGAAGTACATGAAGACTTCCGGGGGCCTGATAGGGAGGCGTCCAAGGAGGGACGTGTCCGTGGTGGCCGGCAGCGAACGAGCATGAGCGATATCGAATGTGGGCTCGAGATAACTTCGCTCCACCTCGAGACGGGCATTCGAGTCGAGATAGGCGATGGCGAGCAGGTAGTGATTCTCGAGGACCTCACGCGAGACACCCAGTTCCGCAGGCTCGAGTCCCACAGCGGCGATGCCGCCCCCCTTGCCGTTGCCGCGGTTGCGCATTTGGGCCAAGCCTTGGAACAGATGACGAGCCGGAATCCTTTCATTGCAAGCGATTCCCACCACGCCGCAGCCGCCCTCGGTCTCGGCCTTTCGCCACACGGCGCGTGGATCAATTTCGGGGCCGAGCAATTTCCTCGAGGCAAGGATTTTGCCGACCGTCTCTGGTTGAATCATCAACACCCTCTCCTGAACTCATCCAACTGTGTCATTCCGATCCCGCAGCCGCGGGAGAGGAATCTGGCTCTGGTTCTTTCTTCCGTGATCCGCACCAAAGCAGAGCGACGTTCCTCGCTGCGCTCGGAATGTCAGCAGCCAAATCATTGTCGAGGCACGGCGTCATGTGCCACTGCCTGGCCGCGATAGATCAGCAGATCTGTTCTGCCGACGAGATCGCGAATGCTAGTCAGCCCAAGCCAGCGCAGGATATCGCGGAGCTGCAGTTGGAATGACTGATACAAGTTGCCGAGGCGCTCGGCGCCCCAGTTCTCCTCCACCAATTGCGAAAGTTCCGGATCGGTGGTGGTAAGACCAAAGGGACAACCCCGACCGCGCTCGCAATTGCCACATCGAGTGCAGCCCATGGCCACCAACTCCGCCGTCCCAAGGATGACGCCATCCGCGCCTAGGGCAATCGCCTTGGCAATGTCAGATGCGGTGCGTATGCCGCCGCTGGCCATAACTGTGATCTCGCCTCGAATCCCCTCTTGAGACAAGTAACGATGGACCCTGGGAATGGCGAGCTCAATGGGCATGGCAATGGTCTTCTTGGCAATCTCCGGGGCGGCGCCGGTGCCGCCGTAGCTGCCATCAAGGTTAAGGATGTGGGCTCCGGCGTAATAACTTCCCACAGCGACCATGTCAATGTCGGTAGGGGTAGAGACTTTTACAGCAAGGAGCGCTTCCGGGTTGATGGTTTTGATCCAATCAAGGTGCTTCTTGTGATCCTCGACGGAATAAACGCTGTGAAAGGGGAAGGGGGAAAACAGGCTGATCCAAGGAACCGACTCGCGCATGGAAGCTACGGCAGTAGTCACCTTGTCGCCCAGCAGGTGTCCTCCCAGCCCCGGCTTCGCCCCTTGGGCATATTTGAACTCGACAATCCGCGCATCCCGGATTGTCTCTTCTCTCACCCCGAACATGCCGGTGGCAACCTGAGTGATAACGTGGTTCTTGTAGGCAAGGAGCGAATCCGGGTATCCTCCTTCACCGGTGGAGGTGAACGTATTCCATGCCTGGGCTGTTTTGGCTCGAGCAAGCATCACCTGCTCACTGATTGACCCAAAGGACATCCCGGCCCCGTAAAAGGGAACAGGGATCTCGATGCGGCGATCATACGGTCGGCGGTTGAGGGGGATGGAGAGATCGATGGCCACGTGATTGGCAAGCCGCTGATCCTCCGGGAGGAACTTGAGATCGAGCACGTCGAAGCCGCCGCCGGAATTGCCCACCCGGAATTCCAGGCCGTTGTTTGGCGGCTTACCCGTTTCGGCCTGCAGCCATGTGGACAGAATCAGGCCTGAAGACCAGCGGTAGTCTCCCATTGCCGGCAGGTTGTCTTTTGCAAGCTCGGGCCAAAGGTGGAAGCCGCGGCGCAAGGACGCAGTGTGCTTTTTGATGATGAGCTGCTCGGCAGGGCGAGATTCTTCTCCCGCGACCGCAGGACCGGAATGACAATCTTCACGACCGTTCTTGAGCACGCGGTTAGTGGTCATAGCCTTTGATCCCTGCAAACGCTTCACGTTCCAAGTTCTTCTGAAACATCGCGCGGCCAATCTCGCCCCGCAGCCGGCGGACTTCCCGGAGGCCCATGGCTCCCAAGACCTCCAGCAGTTGATCGCGCCAGGAAGCCAGCAGGTTCTCAATTCGCTGCACACCCCAGTTGACGCTAAGCCGTCTGGGGAGTTGGAAGCCGCGGCTCTCGCGATCGAGGCATTCGCCGAGGAAGCGAGCCTGCAAGGCCGCCAGTGGGGCGGTGTCGAGGGCGACAGCATCCAACCCGCAGATAATGGCTTTGGGGACATGCTCGGCCGCGATGATCCCCCCGCTCCCCAGCAAGGTCACCTCGTCCCGGCAGCCCGCCTCGAGGAAGGCTCCGTGGACCTCGCGGATCAGATCCAGCACGAACCGTCCATCCCGCCCCCGGCCGTGGTAGTTGGCCGTCAGGTGGAACACTCGGACCCCCGAGTGATAGCACTTTGATAGGTCTTCTTTGGAGAGGAAATCCCGACGTAAGCAGACCGCGCTATCGGCAAAGCGCATCAGGATCTCCCGAAAGAGTGTCTCATTCCAGCCTTCGAGCTCAATCATGGGGGGCGTGAAGCGAAGACCTTCGAGTGCGTTGGCATCCTTATGGTTGACCAACGGAACGATCGGTTGGCCATCGATCTTGAATTTCTTGAGCACGCCAACTGGCAGGACAACCAGCGTCTTTGCTTTTTGGGCAGCGGACACAAGTACCTGCACGAATTTGGGTGACAAAGCAGAAGGGGGCGGGACATCAAAGAGGACCGGAATGGGCATGGAAAAAGTCCGAGCGCTTCTCCCAGTCACTACCCCTTGCTTATCAAAGGTAAGGAAGGGTGGCTTCTGACCTATATCCACAGAGGTGGAAATGAACTCGCGGCCGTGGATACCGTCGCGCGTCGGGCGCACGATTTCTGACATGTCCGTCCACATTCCGTCCCAGCCTTCGCCGCCGAACCGGCCACGGTAGCCGGCGCCTTTTACAGGCACTCTCCCGGTTCGCGCTTCGTAGCAGACCGTGTCCACATGCCCCGGTGTAAAGTACGAGTCACCGAGGCTCAGATGTTCGGGATTGAGGCAAACCTGCACCATTTCGGGATACTCAACAGTGCACCGCAGGCATGCCACGCAGGAGTCGCTCCGGGGCGCGAATCCACCTACGGGTCCTGAGAAGACACCATATAGGCAGGGCCGGCTGAGTGCAACTGCGCGGTTTCCTCGGTAGCGTATCAGTTCTTTGATTAGGTGCGTGGCCAGGCCCCGCTTTTGGACCTTTACCCGAGTGCGATTGGGGAAAGGGGCGATCTCAGGCGTGGAAATGGTTTCAAGGTGGTAGCGCTGATACATGTTAAATCCTGCCATGGGACGAAACTGCTGCGTATCTGGTTTCCTCCGCTTTGAGCCAGCGTACAGCGAGGGACGGAAGCTGAAGGCCGGATGAAATCCAATCGAAGACCTCACCCGATAAGATGGCGATCCGGGTCTGCGAGGCTCGACAGTTTATTGCAACGCGGGGCTGAAAGCAAGTTCGTTTCGAGTGGCCAGTGGTGCATCTGTACCTTGAGTCCCCATAAGATTTTCTATAGCATAAAGCTGCGCGTGCTAAACTCTGGGCGTGGCCGCCCCGACCCTAGTGCGACTTTCGACAAGTCAAAATAGGACGGCATGGCTTTCGCTGGAAGGTGGCTGTGCATGGCTGGACTCTCGGAGCGTTCAAGAATACGAGTCGCTTGGCTATTGGGCACTGCGTTAGCCTTCTCAATTGCAGTCGAGTTTTGGCCGCACCCAAGCACCGTTCCGGCGGTTCAGGCGCAGGGCGGCACGAGAACGCTAATAATTGACCGGCTCTATCGGACTGACCCTATCGAAATTGTGAAGGTCTTGAGCGCAGGCAACGAGGCCGAGGTAAATACCCGTGCTGAGGACGACACCCGAGGGTTTGTCCTGATATACGACGGAGGCCACTACCCGGCACGCGGGGGAGCCGTTGGCGCACTCGCCTGCAAGTTCCAGTCTGACGACAACTGGCTGAGCGCCTTATCGTTCGTTCTGAGGAATAGAACCTCGAAAACAATCGTCCTCGTGGCCATCACCGTAATCTCACCGCTCCGCGCACCGCCTCGCCCCGGACCTCCCTACGTAGAATGGGAAGGGAGATTCACGTTCGGCCAGCTTCCGGCAATCCTGGCTCACACGCGAGCTGGAATCCAACTTCCCACAACGACCAAAAAAACCATTCGTTTTGGCCCCGGTCAGGAGATTACCTTGGCCCTCGCGGATGGCGTTGCTGTCCCCCGGTCCCTGGCCGCGCGCGCTCACCCATTGTCGGACACTATTCTATGCAGGGTGCGAACCAGGGTGGCCTTCGAAGACGGGCTGCAATGGTTCGACGGAGATTACTACAAACCCGACCCCGAACGCCCTGGTGAATCCGTGCTGATGGGCGAGGAATACTTCCCCGGCTCATTAATGGGAACTAGATAACTTGATTCTGAAGCAACGCGAGGATATCGCACTACTTCCGAATGGTGTACAATCCCCATTTGCTAAGTTGGTAACTATCTTGCTTCCGGAACGGCACCTGACCACCACCCTACATCGTGAGGTTAAATCACATGAACCTTCTAACGACATTGAAAGGCTCGTTACTCGAATCCTTCTTCCCTTCCGCATGGGACTTGGCGAAGTGGGACGCCTGCGTGGCTGACGATCCCAAAGCCATCTTTGATCGGCAGCCCAAATGGCACAACGACTTCTCCATCCGCATGGCCAACGACGTAGCCGACTTTGACGTGATGATGGGCCATGAGCTGGCCATGGAAATTCGGCGCTGCCGCGAAGCCAGGCGCAAGCTGGCTTTGATTTTGCCCGTGGGCCCCATGGGCATGTACCGGTGGACGGTCTATTTCTTGCGAGAGTGGAACATCCCTTGCCAGCACGTTTACGGCTTCAACATGGACGAGTGGAGCGACAGCGAGGGCAATACGCTTCCCAGTGACAATCCCGGCGCTTTCCAGTACGCTATGGAAACGGCCTTCTACGCTCCTCTTGCCAACCTTACCGTTCCGCCCGAGCAGCGCTTCTTTGCCACTCGACGCCTGCTCCCTGAATATCCGGATCGGATCGGGGCATTGCGCAAAGAAGGTGCCAAGCTGGTGGTGGTTTATGGCATAGGGCGCGCCTGTCATATAGCTTTTTGGGAACCCCACTTCGGGCTTGAGTTCTCGAACGACGACGACTGGCGAAATCAGACTCATCGTTTAGGCGCCAAGCTACACCCGCTGACCATTGAGCAGAATGCCATCACCAGCTTCAAGAGTCGAACGACGCTGGTGCCGGCCTTCGCCAACACGATCGGTCCGGCCTTCTTTACGCGCGCCGACTACGCCATTGGCGGCGCGGACGGTGAACTCGGTCGTGGCATGCAGTGGCAGGGCCTGTCATTGTGGGTCACGCTGCGGCACCCAATCAGTCGTCATGTACCTTCCACTTGGATGCCCACACAGCCCGGTGTCCTGCACTTTACTAAGGCGCTTGCCGGACCTTTGGTGGCGGAGTGCAACTGACGGACAGAGCAGTCGCTCATGCCCGTCCGCTGACGGGCACCCTGGAACCATGAAAGCCCTGTCATTCTGAGCGAAGCGAAGAATCTCGCTCTGATCTTTTCGTTTTCGCTGCATCACGGACCAGAGCGAGATCCTTCGCCGGGCTCAGGATGACAGTGCGTTTTCAAAGCAGAAACTGGAAAACCGAAATTCGAAAATCGAAAACAGAAACCATAGAAAGTGGCTCGCCGGTCTGAGCGGCGCGGCGAAAACCCATCGTCAACTGATCCTGAAAATGACCGAAATTCGCCAAGGTCCCCAGCATATCAGCGCTTGCTTCTTGACGGAGGTGCAAGAGTTCGGTTTTCTGCTCGAGCAGGTTCTTGCGAAGTCGCTGAACGACGTGTTGCCGGTTCAACAAGTAGGCGACCTCGAGCACGCACAACGCGCAGTAACCAAAGAACAGGGTCCGTGCAGTGTGCCCGGTTGAGGGAACGTTACTGCCAAACACTGCAGGATACATAAGCAAGGCCACACCCACTCCCAGGACGACAATCATTCCGAGCGAAAGCATCGACAACTGCCATTCACGGCGATCGAGCGTTTTCGGGTCGACCTTGTCAAAGAAATCCATCGAAGGCCTCCTGGGGAAGCGACCCCATGCGCATCCCTGCCCCCCCCAGGGAGAGGGTAGGCTACCGTCCCGATGCGCTTCATCGGGAGGCGGAGCGGATGAGGGGAGTTCCGACCACGCTGCTCGTTGTCAACAATCACACAGGACGGAACAGCGTTAGCAACGCTTTGTATAACACCCGCCCGCGCACTGTTAATGCAGTTTGAATTCAGTGGCTTGAATACTGCTGAAGTTGTGTTTGACATGAAGACAGGAAGGGTGCGATTCTCGCAGGCTGATTCCATTTGTAGCGCGGGCCTCTCGCCTGCAGTGGGGCAGGCATCCCTTCGCTTCGCTTAGGCTCGGCCCGCGGCTCTTGCGGGAGCATGACGCTCCCGCAACAGCGGGCGAGACGCCCGCGCCACACCTGACTCGGCCATGGGGTTTCAAATCCAGGCTAACTGCCCAGTGCGCATGAGAGGAGTTTGCGATGCGTAAATCGTTGGTTTCCCCATTCCTGATAGCCCTGGTGATATCCGGTGTTTTCGGTCAGGCGACCGAGGCGGCTCAAAGATCCTGCGAAGGCCTTGCGCAACTTGCGCTACCCGACACAAAGATCACGATCGCTCAGTCTGTGGCGGCCGGCGCGTTTACGCAGCCTCCTACCCCGAATCCCATGCCGGGGATGACGGCGAGCTACAAGGATGTTCCGGCCTTTTGCAGGGTTGTGGCGGTTGTCTCACCCACGGCTGACTCGACGATCAAACTCGAGGTGTGGCTGCCGGCCAGCGGCTGGAATGGCAAATACCAGGGTCAGGGCAATGGAGGCTTTGCTGGGATGATTGGCTACCCTGCTTTGGGGGCTGCGGTAAAGCGTGGCTATGCCACGGCGGGCACTGACACGGGGCACGTGGGCGGCGACGCCGCGTGGGCTTTGGGCCACCCCGAAAAAGTGATTGACTTCGGATATCGCGGCCTCCACGAAATGACACTCAAGGCCAAAGCCATCATTGAGGCCTATTACGGCAATCAGCCCCAGCACTCCTACTTTGCCAGTTGCTCCGACGGCGGGCGCGAGGCCTTGATGGAGGCCCAGCGCTTTCCCCAGGATTACGACGGGATCCTGGCCGGTGCCCCCGCCAATTTCTGGACACACCTGCTTGTCGCCGCGATTTGGGTTACCCGGGCCACCACACTGGACCAAGCCAGCTTCATTCCTGCCGACAAACTCCCGGTCATAGGCGCCGCGGTGATCGCTGCCTGCAACGCCCAGGACGGTATTGCGGATGGGCTCCTCAATGACCCAGGGCATTGCAACTTCGACCCCATCACGCTACTCTGCAAAGAGGCCGACTCCAAGAATTGCCTGACGGAGCCACAGATACTTGCGCTCAAGAAGATCTATGCCGGGCCGCACGATTCAGCTGGGCATCAATTCTTCCCTGGCTACGTCCCCGGTGCGGAGGAGGGGCCGGGAGGCTGGGGGGGTTGGATCACCGGTCCGGCGCCGGGCCGCAGCTTGCTGTCCTTTTTTGGAACACAGTTCTTCACTAATATGGTCTATGAACAAGCGGGCTGGGATTACAAGACTTTCGACATCGATCAAGCCACGAAACTGGCCGACAGTAAGACGGGCCGCGCCCTTAACGCCACCGACCCTAATCTCAAGCCCTTCAGGGACCGCGGGGGCAAGCTCATCCTGTATCACGGTTGGGGCGATGCCGCCATCCCCGCCCCCAACACCATCGACTACTACAACAGTGTGGTAGCTACAATGGGCAAGGCCAGTTCGGATTCGTTCATGCGGCTTTACATGGTACCAGGAATGCAGCACTGCGGCGGCGGGCCAGGGCCGAACTCCTTCGGACAAGGTGCGGATTTCCCGCCGTTCGACCCTGACCACAACATCTACACCGCTCTCGAGCAATGGGTCGAAAAGGGTGCTGCACCCTCCCAAATCACCGCCAGCAAATACGTGAACGACTCCGACCCCAAACAAGGCGTTGAGATGACACGCCCTCTCTGCGCGTATCCGCAGGTCGCGAAGTACAAAGGCTCCGGCGACCCCAACAATGCCGCCAACTTCGTGTGTGTGGAGGGGAACAAATAACTGTAATAAGCCTGGTTGCGCAGACCTGCTTCCCACGGTCCGTGGCTCGTCGTTACGCCGTGAGGTCCAAAAGCCGCAGACCTTGGGAAGCAGGTATGCGCTACCAACCGTTTATAATTTGAAGAGGCGAATGGCATGAATAAGTTAGAGTTAGAGAAGGGACTTGCCCGACTGGGTGAACTCCTCCGCAAGCGGCGAGTAGCGGGCGAGATTGCTGTGTTCGGTGGCGCGGCGATCGTACTTGGGTTTGAATTTAGGGAGGCCACACAGGATATCGACGCCTTGATTACCCAAGGCCACGGGCAGGTGGTGAAAGCGCAAGAAGAAGTCGGGAAAGAACTGGGTCTACCACCGAACTGGCTAAACGAACAGGGCACCAGTTATCTTTCCAAGCGTAGCGACTTTAGTATGTTTAGGACCTATCCGTCAGAAGGTCAGTTCGGACTGCGGGTGCTGATGGCCACTCCCCAATACCTGTTGGCCATGAAGCTTCTCTCTTTTCGGTCGTACGGACATGATATTCAAGACATTGTGGAGCTTGCTCGTCGGCTGGGATGCACAAGCGAGGAAGGACTCCTGCAATTGGTAAAACACTACTACCCTGATGAGCAGGTCCTGCCCGAGAAGATAGCCGAAATCAGAAGCATCGCGAGGCAGATCAATGCGCCCCACAAGCCTTAAGGAAACGGTCGACCGCATCATTGGGGGTCAGAACTGGGTGGACGCCCTCAGTGAATTCCTTGACGAGTTTTACACGAGCGGCCCCGCGGAGCGGCAGCGCATGATCGGCGAGCAGCCGAAGCTTATGGACATAGCTTTCCGGGATGCCTACATTGGGGCCGTGGCAGAGCACCTTGCCAGGCGCTGGGGACTCGAAATTCCGGCCTGGGCTGACGATCCGCGCCGCTTCTTGAACCAACCTCATTTCCCCGAATACATGGGGTTCGCCAAACCTGTCTTCTTGCGGGACAGCCCCATGGCCTTCCGCCGCCGGCTGATTTTCACTGAGGCCGAACCGCTGCGGAGGGCGCGCTTCCCGAGAAATGGTTGACGAAAGCCGACAGAAATAAGCGCGATTCTCCGTGTTCTCTATGCCCCAAAAAGCTGAACACTGAGGGCGCGGAGCATCTCAGTGATCTCCGTGTTAGACTCTTCTGCGCAGCGGCTGCGAGCCCGAAGGATCTTCTCCGGCCGTACCCAAGGT
>Ga0187781_10000891_pt1 | contig 22085 bp, 17 predicted proteins | sample 0715_SJ02_MP02_2_FD_132447 | JGI IMG/M metagenome (GOLD analysis project Ga0187781, IMG submission 132447) | Tropical peat soil microbial communities from peatlands in Department of Meta, Colombia - 0715_SJ02_MP02_20_MG | ecosystem: Environmental > Terrestrial > Soil > Wetlands > Peat | place... | reverse complement strand
TGGCGGAGAGGGAGGGATTCGAACCCTCGATACAGGTTTTGGCCCGTATAACGGTTTAGCAAACCGCCGCCTTCAGCCACTCGGCCACCTCTCCATCTAATTGAATCTACAGCATGTTACCATCGTACCGCCACTCCGGGTGATGTCGTCCAATCGTTGGCTTTTTCGGCACAATGGCAACATGCAGCGTCATCAGCGCAGGTCGAGTCTGAGAAGAATCCTGCGTTTCAGTCCGATATTACACCACGATCGACGGCGTCAGGAAGCATCTTTCTCACTTCCTCGTGAAAGGTACATGGGCGAGATTCAATGCGTGGTTGATTTGCTTCCGGCATAAATCTTGATCCAGTGATTGCGGACTTGCGGCCTTGCCTTTCTGCCTTTCCAATCAAAGACGATTAGGTTGGTCTCCTGTGGTGGCATGTGGCAGTCGACGCAATTGCTCCCTATTCCTGACCCCAGCTTCAAGAAAAGCCCACAACTCTCCGTTTTATGGCAGCTCAGACAACGCTGCGAGAACTCGGCCAGGCTGTGCTGTGTCGTGTGGACGTCATGGCAGGTGGTGCACGTCATATTGGACGATTCGAAGCAGCGGCTTTTTGTGAGCAGCTCCACCTGGCTTCCATGAACATCGATCAGCACGTTGGGATCGGGACGAGGCAGCTCAATGTACTGATCGAGCGCTTCGCCGGGTCTATAGGAAAACCAGGCTTGCACCGCAGTGCCGTGACCCGCATGACACCAGGCACAAAGATCCATTTGGCGATCCCGCGAGAATCGTCTTGGATTGAGAATCGCCAGATTCGGACCAGGAGCAGAGTTAGAACTGTAATGCTGGACGTGCATCTGTCCGGGACCGTGGCACTTCTCGCATGTGATGCCAACAATAAATCCGGCCTGCCTGTAGCGATTGGGAGGCGGAGGGAGTGCCGCGAAATAAGTGCCGTGGCATTCCAGGCAGCGGGGAATAATTGGGCGATCAAAGTTGGCGACTCCGTCGCGATATCCGGGGCTGTTCACCCACCCGAGTTGGGTCCAGTAAGACACCGGGAGTTGAAAGAGCGTGTCGCCCTTCCAGTAAAGATATGTTTGTCCCTTACCGCCAGAACCAATCACCAAGCCGAATTTCTCCGTGTGGGAGGTCGTATAGGGAGTGATGCCTTCAACGGCAGTTTGAAAAAAATCAGCTCCCTTCGCGTCCATGCGGAAAAACAAATCCGGATTCGACGTTTTCAGCACATTACCTTCGGGGCTGAATTGCCCCAGGATAGAGTCACGGTCTGGCAATCGCGAGGTCAGATAATGGGCAGTGCTGTGATAGCTATCTACTTTTGCCTGATGGCAGGATTCGCAGGCATGGTCTCCGACGTAGCCTTCCGGCTTACTCGTAGTGGTCCGAGAGCGGGAGGTTTGGCCGGCGCTCACTCCTGATCGAGCATCCGGGTGCTGCAAGCCCGTGGTCATCCGCAGGGCCAGGACGCAGACCAGGAGGATCATCGAATCGTCCTCATCTCCACTTGCCCTCGCCTTCGGTGATAGTGATGTAGCGATTGATCGGGAGATCCGTGAAGCGATCGACGGCTCGGCTTGGAGAAGGCCACTTGATTTCAACCTGGTCCAACTTAGTTCGATTGCCGATGCCGAGCACGATGCGGGGATCGTGAGATGACAGAAAACTGCCGCCGCCGATCTTCATGCGGCTTCTGGTTAAATTGCCTGCTTGATACGTGACGCGCGCGCCGATGGCATCTCGGTTGGCTCTGGTCCCCGTTAAATTGAGCCCCAGCCAGTTGTTCTGCGATCCGACTTGATTGTGCAAGAGAACAGGAGCGCCATCATTAACTGAGATCAGTACATCAACCGCACCGTCGTTATCGAAGTCGCCGATAGCCAAACCTCGCGCCGAAAGCGGTCGCTGAAACATGGGGCCACTTTGTTCGCTCACATTTTGAAATCCAGTGCCAGTTCCACGAAACAGCAATGGTGGTTCCTGGTAGAGCACGTCTTTGTGATACACCTGAATCAGATCATCGGGGTTTCCGTTGGCCAGGAATAAATCCAGATTGCCATCGTTGTCGTAGTCGAAGAACTTTAATCCCCATCCGCTCATCAAGCGCGTGGCCGACGCGATGCCCATCGACGAAGCTACATCGTCGAATGTCTCGTCATGGTTATTCTTGTACAGCGAGTACATTTCGTGATCGATGTTGGCAACGAACAGGTCCATCCAGCCGTCCTGATTGAAGTCTGCCGAATCCACTCCCATGCCTGAGCGCGGTCGCCCCGCTTCGCTGTAAGCCACTCCAGCAACGGTACCGATTTCCTCAAACTTGCCGTCCCCACGATTGACGAACAAGAAGTTCTGTACCGTGTCGTTGGCGACGAAAAGATCCATGCGGCCGTCATTATTAATGTCAGTAGCCACAGCTCCCCAGGCTTTTCCCAAGTGCTTCCCGATGGCCGAGGATTGGCTGACGTCCGTAAAGGTACCGTCTCCGTTGTTGTGAAAGAGCCAGCTGGCCATCGGCTTGTAAAGTCGCGGAATGCAATAGCCTGGCTTGTTGTCAGCCTCACAAGGAAGGTTCTTGGATTTGTCGAAGTCCACGAATCGGCAAACGAACAGATCGAGATGCCCGTCATTGTCGTAGTCAAACCAAACTGCGCTGGAGGACCACCCCGCTGCGGCAACTCCAGCTTTCTCGGTAATGTCGGTGAAGGTGCCGTCGCCGTTGTTGTGATAAAGAATGTTACGACCGTATTGGGTTACGTATAGATCAGGAAAACCGTCATTATCGTAATCGCCAACCGCAACCCCCTGGCCGTAGCCGCCTCCCGCAACTCCGGCTTTCGTGGTGAAGTCGGTGAAAGTGCCATCGCGGTTGTTGTGGTACAGAGCATTGCGCAATGGAGGGTGGGGATCATAAAAATCGCACTTGCCGCTGTTGACGAAGTAAATATCCATCCAGCCGTCGTTGTCGTAATCAAGGAAGGCACAACCGGCGCCGGTGGTCTCGGGAAGATATTTCTGTTGTGAATGGCCAGCGGTATGGCGCCAGGTAATACCGCTGGTTGACGTAGTAACTTCTTCGAAGGGATAGACAGGTTGTGGCAAGGCACCGGACAGGCGACACAGCGCGGGAAGAGCGAGAGTTCCAGCGATGGCGCGAAAGAATTGTCGACGAGATAGATGGGAAACTCTTCTACTTTGCGATGGAATCACGGTGCTTGGCCAGTGTCTGCTCTTTGAAAATTAAGTGTCGGCCATCTAATTCGGGTTTGTTTGCGGCTGAGAGTTGTCCTCGCCGGCTGCGCCTTTCTGCGTCAGTTGCCTCTGAATCGCAAACTGCCTGTCTCCTTCTTCCTTACGTCCTGTGCGGGCATAAGCAATCGCGAGCAAGTAATGCGCCGCAGGATTCTCAGGCTCAAGACGAACCGCGGTCTCCAACGGTGCAATGGCATCGGCGAACTTCTTCAACGATACCAGCGATCCTCCCCAGCCGAGAAAAGCATCTCCGAAGCTGGCATCGAGCTTGGCAGCCTGCGAGAAATGCTGGATTGCCTCGTCCCATTGTTCTTTGTGCTTGGCCAGTTCGCCGAGCACATATTCGGCGCCGGCATTGGACGGATCAATCTGCAACTCTTTTTCAAACTCCAGCTTCGCCTGTTCGGCAGTTTCCGGACCGAAATCGGGTTTCGAAACCAGAACCCGGCCAAGTCGATAGTGAATCCCGGGCAAATTCGGGTTCTCTTTCAAAATGTGGTCATACACCTTGGCCGCTTCGTCCCATTTACCTTGAACCTCCAAAGCTTCGGCATTGAGTTCCAGCGCTTGATAAGAATTTGGTGCAGTGCTCGCCAGTTGTGCGGACGCGCGGGTGGAAAGATCGGAGTAGGTGTGAACGGCCAGATAAAGCACATCTGGATCGTTGGGAAACTCGCGGTTCAGGGAGCGCAGAAAGTCAATAGCCGCGTCAGGTTGGTTCACAAAAATGGCGCAACGAACGCCCGCGAAACCGACGTCTCGCTGCAGGTCCTTATCTGTGATATGCGACGAGCTTTTCTTCAGGATTGGCAGTGCGTCCGTGCAATGACCTGTCTTGGCAAGCTCCACAGCTTTCCTGCCCGAGGCAGCAAGGTCGCTCGCGGGCTTTGCTTTGGCAGACTGGGCCAAAAGCGATCCGGCGTGTGTCAGCACAAACGCCAGAACGACAACCGCGTAGAGGAATCGGGACATAAGAAGGGCAAGCGCCGGAGGCGCCTGCCCCATCATACATTGGTCAGAAATAGAACTTCAGAGCCAACTGGATCTGGCGTTCGAGTTGGGAAGCGTTGATCTGGCCGAAGGTCGAACTGCCGAGCTGGAACGAACCAATCCCTCCGGTAAAGTTCATAATCGGATGGTTAAACAAGTTGATAAATTCGCTGCGGAACTCCAGGCGTTTGGTCTCGGTAATGAGAAAGTCCTTGTGGAGACTTAGGTCCGTCTCGGAGTAACGCGGACCGCGCAGAACACCGCTGCTGCAGGTACCGAAGGTGTTGGCAGCGGGCACAGTGAAAGTACTGGTGTTCCACCATTGAACGAAATATGCGCCCGGTGCGCCTTGAAGCGTCTTCAGGTAGGTAGGAGGCGCGGTGCAATCTGGACGCTCATCGGCAAACAACCCACCGCCTCCTGAGGTGCCCGAGGGATCCGAGAAGCCAATGGTGGGCGTCACGGCATTGCCGGTGTGCCAGGTCACGATCCCGCCGACCTCCCAATTGCCCACTATCGCGTTGGCCACCTTGTTCATGCTGTTGCCGAATTTCTTGCCTTGCCCGACCGGAAGTTGGTAAGTCACGTAGTTGCTCAGTATGTGGGTTTCATCGTAGTAACAGGGTCCCCAATCCGAACGTGGATCGTAAATGTTCTGCCAGCCGGGCAAACCCATTGAGGTTTGCGAACCGTTCGTCCCGCCCCAAGTTCCGGTACCGAAGAAGCCCGGCGAATTGGTCAAGCACCTTGAATAGGTGTAGGCAACCTGACCTTCCAACCCTTGAGACATTGTCTTTTTGAGTACCGCTTGCAGAGCACTATAGAAACTGTCGGAATTCGACGTGGTACCGCCAATGTATCCGCTGTCAACAATGTTGTTGCCGATGTAGAGGTCAGGACCGACAGTTCCAACCTCACCAGGTTTTGCGATGGCGCCACTGGGCAGCAACAGTTCTTTCTGTTGGAGGGTTTCGAAGTTGTAAAGGTTCGTGCCGTGTTGACCGACGTAGCCGATCTGCCCGCTGGTTGAGTTGTTGAACTGATGCTGAAGCGTCAAGTTCCACTGCTGAGTGCGAGCCGGTCGCAGATTTGGCGCAAACACCTTGATGTTGGCCTTGTGGAAACAGGTCAGCGTAAGCGGCGAAGCACATTTTGGTGGCGCGGGCAGGAAACCGAGATTAATGGAGGGCTCGGTTAACGAACTGTCTTGTGTAAACGGCCAGTCGCCGGTCAGGCGCTGATTGGCTCCGCCGCCTTCCATATATGCTGAGATTCCGTAACCACCGCGGATAACTGTTTTCCCGTTCGATGCCGCTGGCGACCAGGCAAAACCAATTCGGGGCAACCAGTCCCCGATACCCAAATAGTTTGCGTATAACGCGTTGTGGCCTTGTGCGACTTCAAGTGCCCCACTGTAGAGTCCGAAATTAACTTCACGGTTCTGAATTTCGTAAAAAGGAGTGTGATCCTCAAAGCGCAAGCCGAGGTTCAGAGTAAGGGTGTTGGTTACGCGCCAATCGTCTTGCACGAAGGCGCCAAAAATGTTGCCGCGGGCACCGAATTCGGCCGCGCCGGCATCTCGACCTCCGCCTCCCACCAGGCCAAGCCAGAAATCAGCCTGGGGAGAACCACTGACCGAGCTTATGTTGAACGTACCAAGGATTCCGTTGTTGCCCGGGTAACTGTAGTTTTGCCGCTCACGTATGTACTGAAAACCCGTCTTGATGGTTTGCCGCCCATGGGTAATGACCAGGTTATCCGCAAGTTGGCCGGCGCCAGTGCCGAAATTCTGCAGCAGGTCGTTACTTCCATAGGTGATGCTGCCAATGTTGATTTGAGGCAATCCCGGTGCAAATTCATTCCCCCCAGCAATTCCAATTTGCTGTGCTAAGTCTCCCAAGCCGCCGACCCGGGAAGTTTGGTCGTATTTCACCCTGCTGATTCCGAAGCGTGCTTCGTTTAGCATGTTCGGCGTAAAACTGTGGTCCCAGTTGGCGACGATGTTGTTCATAGGTTCATCGATGGCTAGGCCCGGGTTTCCAAGGGTGAAGACGTTAACGCTGGGGTTGGTGATGTGAGCCTGCGTATAGCGGAAGAAAACGTGGTCAGCGTTGGTCGCGTTGTAGTCAATCTTGAGGTCACCTTGATCGTTATTGAGGTTTTGATATCCCGGCGCGAAGTAGTTGTTGGCGTTTGTGACATTCACCATCTTTGACTGTGCTGCCGTATAAGCTGGCAAGGCAAACAGACCTGCGGCAACGGGATTAATAGTGAGACCCGCAGCAGCCAGATTGTTGTTAGGAATCGCACCTTTGGTTGTCGGGTTTACGAGTTGAACTCCAGTGCCGCCGTGGCAAATCCCTGCTGTAAAACTGCCTCCATTGTCGGTACAAAGCTGCGCAAAGTTGCCTGCCACTTCGGCAGGAGTAAACAATTGATAAGACTGTGGTGAAGAAGGCTTATCGAAACGCCCGCCTTCAAAATCCGCAAAGAAGAACAACTTGTTCTTTACGATCGGCCCGCCGAAGCTGCCACCGAACTCATTCCAGCGAAGTTTGGGTTTATCCAGAACGCCGTTCGGCTGAGAAGTCCCGGGCGTGCTTGGCCCGCCTATGGCCAGCCCCGCAGACCAGGTATTGGCGTTCAGTACGTCGTTTCGGAAGAATTCGTAGACATCACCGTGAAAGTTGTTCGTCCCCGACTTTATGGTGGCGCTGATCACCCCGCCTTGGTAGTTGCCAAATTCAGCTGACGCATTCTGGGTAATCACGTTGAATTCTTCAAGCGCGTCAGGAGCTGGCTGATATCCGACTTCGTTGTTGGTGTCCTCACTGTTAACCAAACCGTCCAACAGCACGGCGTTCGACTGCTCACGATTCCCGTTGATCTGAGGACGCCCTGCTCCCGTCATGTTCTGGTTCTGATAAAGGGTTTGGGGATTGGGATTCGTGGCCCCGGGCACGAGCAAGGTGAGCTGGAGATAGTTGCGGGAAGACAACGGAAGCGATACCGCTGTGTTGGCGTCGATCAGGGTACTCACTTCGGTGCTCTGGGTCTGAAGAATGGGCGCCTCACCGCTGACCTCGACGGACTCCGACACTTTTCCCACCCTCATCTGGAAATTCAAGTTCGCGACTTGGTTCAGCACCAGAACAAAGGGGGGATAAGTGGCAGTTTCGAATCCTGTCGCGACCGCAGTTACGGAATACTTGCCGACGGGGACCCGCAGCACGTTAAAGACGCCCGCATCATTCGTCTGCGTTGTCCACATCGTTCCGCGGTCGACATCTTTTGCGGTAATCTGCGCTCCCTTAATAGGAGCCCCGCTTGGATCCAAAACCGTACCTGTAATGGATGCGGTTACTTCTTGGCCCCACGTTGGCTGCACTCCCGCCACTAAACCAGCGAGCAGCAGAAGGATGACGGCACATGTCACCGACAGTCTCATGAGAGAGCCTCCTGGTAGACGCTTTCGGGCAAACCCCACAGAACCTAGTACAAATGTAGTAGAGTCATGCTATATAGCACACGAACGATAGTCGTCAAGAAAAAAATGCGGGATTTGCAAAAAATCTGTTCCGGTTTTATATAGCACTGTGACCCGACCTCAAATGGAAGGCAAGGGGGGTGGTCCAGAAAAGGAAGATAGTGATTCAGTGTCCAAAGTCGGCAGTAGCATTAATTAAGCTTCTGGCGAGGAATTAGATCCTATGCTCAAGCTGAGGACTTTACAAACGGGTTGACTATGGCTTAATTTGAGCCATCTAGGTAGCTATATAGCGCAGTTCCAAGGGCGCGAGGGGCGACATTTGGGTCGTCAAGGTGGCCGAGCTCTATAGCACTATGGAAAAGCAAATGTCACAGGACACTAGGAACGGGACGCCCGCATATAAGAGGATCCAGGCCGCCATCCTTAAGCGCATTGAAAGCGGCGCATTGAAAGTTGGCGACGCGGTCGACTCAGAACGAGAGCTGGCCAGAATCCATCGTGTGAGCCTTATGACTGCGCGGCACGCTTTGGTCGGGCTAGAACGCGAGGGGATGGTTCAACGTCGACGTGGGGCAGGAACTTTTGTAGCTCCCCCGAAAATTCATTTCAATAAGCTGATGAGTTACACCGAGCAAATGGCGGGTCGCGGGCTTTCGGTGTCTTCTAAAGTCCTCTCCTTGTGCGTGACGAACGCCGCAGACGACATTGCGGCCCGCCTTGCCCTGCCTGCGGGAAGCAAATTGATTAAGCTGGAGCGACTCCGACTCGGAGGAAAAGAACCGTTCGCGTTGGAAACCTGTTATCTATCGGCCGCGGAGTTCAGCAAGCTGACACAAGCCTCCTTAGGCAGGGGTTCACTTTTTTCCATCCTTAAGTACGATTACGGGCTTGAAATTTCTCACGCGGACGAAGAAGTCGATGCAACGATAGCAGATTCACACACAGCTCGATTACTTGGCATTCCACATGATCTGCCTTTGCTTAGGATGCGTCAGCTAATCTATTCAAGCAAAGGCCGGGCGAGTATTTATGTGCTGGGCCTCTACCGTTCTGACCGGCACACGCTGTCCATCCGCAGATACCGGTAGGCGGTATTGAAAGCTGTTGCTACCGAGGAAGTGGTGAACCGAAGTTCACGCAGATTTGGCTAGGAAGTCCTGGCGGCGAGTACGTGGTAGGCAGCTCCCCAAAGCGGAGCATCGGGATTGAGAACGACATAAATAGGAATGCGCGCCAGTTCCGGCGCCAGCTTGGATTCCCCGCAAAAAGACCTGGCGAAGCTGCCATCCTTCAACTTAGTTACGATTTTGGGAGCGATCCCGCCCGCCACATAAACACCGCCGAATGCGAGCGTGCGCAAGGCTAGATTTCCCGCCTCGACACCGTAGGCGTTCGTCCACATGTCCACTGTCTCGACGCAGACAGCGCACGATTGGGCCTGCGCACGCTCGGCGATTTCACTGGCGGCGTCGGCTTCGGCACCTTCGAAACTGGCATGATGAATGTACGGATCCAGGAATTCGTGAATCCTGCGAAATCCGCGTCCTGAAAGAATGTCTTCGCTGCTGACATACGGCAGCCGCTGCTTCAAATGCTGAAGTAACTGAAGCTCTCGATCGGTGCGAGGAGCAAAGTCCGCGAGACCACCCTCGGACGGCGCGATCCTGTGTTGTCGGCCATCCCAGAAGAGGACAGCTTCTCCGAGACCTGTGCCCGCCGCGATGAGCGCCTTGGTCGCGTCAGGCCGCGGGACACCTTCATTCAACATCAGCAAATCCTCCGAGGGAAGCTTTTCCAGGGCAAAGGCAGTAGCCGTCAGATCATTCAGCATTACCACCTGGTGCAAACCAAGTTTCCGCGCCAACGCTGCAGCATCCAGATTCCATGGAAGGTTAACTGCGAGATGGCATCCGTCAACGAGTGCCCCAGCCGCTCCAAATCCAGCCGCTCCTATTCTCTCGGCAACCGGACCATGAAGCATCTCTTCTGCTTGCCGGAAGAAGTCGAAGACAAGATCGTGAAATGTCGGATAATCCCGAGTTACCAGTCTGCGGCAAAAAACCACCCGAAGGAGGCTTGCCTCTTCCTGAAACAAGCCAAGAGTGCACTTTGTGCCGCCTACATCTCCCGCTAGAATTAGCGGCTTTGTAAACAACGTGGATTGAGACATCGGCTCATAAACTATAGCTACCGTTCTTCAGTGGTCAAGAGAACATACTCGCCGTTAGTAAATTCGGCAGCCATCTATTTCTTTGTGTCTCTGCCTTCCAGTACGGTGTTCCAGGTGGTGCCATCGGGCGACATTTCGAACTTAAAGTTGTAGGCCGTGGCCGAAAGCACCGTAATGGTGAGTCGTCCTTTTATGGTCTGTGGGCCCATTCTTGTCTCGCTCAGCCAGGTCCAAGTGTCTCCCTCCACATGGCCTTTGGCGTGGTCGGCTTCGCCCAGGGAGTTGAAAGAGTCGTAGGTGTACATCTTGTCGGTGCTGTCGTAGCTCATGTAGGCCGTTTCCATACCTTTGCCCATGGCGCCGTTGAACTCGGACTGGGTCACCAGGAAGAATGCACCGTCCATCCACTGGACCTGGTTTGTTCCTGTGAATTTTCCGCCCGGGCCCATCGGTCCCGGCTTTATATCGCCCTCCGCGGTCCAGGTGCCGGCGAAGTAGTCGAGTTTGCTTAGCTCGGGCGCGGGCTTCGGTATCTCCATCTGGGCTCGGGCCAATAACGCAATCCCAAACAAAAGTCTCACGCAGGTGAGAATCGCGAAACGCGTCTTCATCGGTCTCTCCTTGAACTGGATGAGAATTCGGGACCACCCGAAAAACGCCCCCAAACAAATCGAACCGAGTGTAGCACATTCGTTTTTTGTTCGCCTACAATATGCAGGAGTTTTTCCTTCCTTCGTTTGTTCGGGCGCAGCGACGCAGCATGGATCACTCTCGTGTTCGTTCCAACGGGTCCCATGACACATCTCACACCACTTAGATACCTGAGCACCCCGGGTGTCTATGGTTCTCAGGTCCAGGCTGTCGGAATATTCACGTACGAGCGATCCAGATTTGTAATGGAGGGACAGCCCAACAATCGTAAGGTGCGTTCCAGATCAACGCGTAAGATTTCGATGGCGCGAGCGACTCCAGGCCGACCAGCCGCGGCTAGGCCGTAGGCGTAGGCGCGGCCACACAAAACAGCTTGGGCTCCAAGGCAAATGGCTTTGACAATGTCCGTGCCTCGACGGATGCCGCCATCCATCCATACCTCTATTCTTCCGTTGACGGCTGCGACTACCTCTGGCAAAGCTCTCAGCGACGCGGGAACGCCGTCCAGTTGCCGTCCGCCATGATTGGAGACAGAGATGGCGGCAGCTCCTTCATCCATTGCACGGCGAGCATCATCACCGGTCAGAACACCTTTGACAATAATTGGGCCGCGCCACAATTCTCGAATCCAGCGCAGATCCGCCCAGGTTACGGCGGAGCAGGCCAAGGCGGCATTGATGTCGACAAGCGGCATCGGACCCTTTCCGGGGATGACAACGTTTGGTAAGTCAGGGATGCCGCCGTCACGGAGGAAACTGATCAGCCATCCCGGGTGCGACAACACCTGAGGCAAAAAGGGGAGCTTCTCGAGAAGGCTGCCGCTGATAAGTTCCTTCATGCCATTGCGGTAATCGCGTTCGCGGATGCCGGAAACGGGTGTGTCGATGGTCAGCACAAGCGCCGAGTATCCGGCTGCTCGCGCGCGTTCGATGACAGCTTCGGCGGCGGGGCGGCCACCCATCAAATAAAGCTGGTAAAACACAGGTCCAGCAGAGGCGGCTCTCACGTCCTCAAGGCGGTGACCGGAAATGGTCGAGAGGATATATGCGGTACCTGCAGATCCCGCCGCTCGGGCTGCCGCGACCTCACCCTCAGGATGCATTAGCCGGCTGTAGCCGACAGGGGCAAGCATAAAGGGGACCGAGAGATCAAAGCCGAGAACGCGAGTCTTGAGATTGCAATCCGCCAGCGCGACGGCATGCCGCGGTCGGAACGTGACGTCGTCAAATATGCGGCAGTTCTCCCGGAGCGTAATCTCGCCTTCTGCGGCTCCATCTAAGTAATCAAAGACGGCTTTAGGTACACGCGCGCGGGCGACCCGGCGCAAGTCAGCAACGCAGACAACCCGGGGAGACGCCACTGCACGTGAGTCACTGCGCATCATTTCGAACTCGAATTTTGCTGATTCAGTTCCTGCCGAATGACCGCGTACGATGGTAGCACTGGTGAAAGCAGCGGCGCGTAACATTCCCTCGCATTACCTTCGGCATCGTGAACGGAGGTCGTGAGGTGATCACTATCACATCCAGTGAAGCGGCATAGCGGGATGATCGTGGCATACGGGCGGCACTCCCCGATAGGAGGCTGCGAACATGTGGGACACGAGCCAGCCAGACAGGCGCCGATATCCGCGCCTGAAAGTCAGCGTGCCGATTGAGATACGAGCGGATGGAGCGGCATGTTCGGTACACAGCACCACCTTGGATTTGAGCCTGGGTGGCTGCTACTTCGAAACGATTTTTCCGTTTCCCGTCGGAACCGAGCTCGATGTGAAGTTGCAGATTGACACTCTGGTGCCGATCAGCGCGATAGTGGTTACCTGCGATCCTCAGGTAGGGAATGGGATCAAGTTCACCAAGATGCTCCCCGAAGACTGCAAAGCGCTGGAAGCATTCTTGCAAGGGGCTGAGCAACAACAGAGGTTGGCGGTCTTTGCGCATTGACCACTCGCCTGCAATTTGAATTTACTTGGCTGGTTTGGTGGTCTTGTTCGGAGTAGCGGTCTTCAACTCCTCAGCGGCTTTCTGCAAATCGGAAATGGTTTTGGAATCGATTTGGTAGAGAGAGGGTTCTCCTTCGCGCTGGGCCACAAAGTTCTCGCCATTCTTGGATATCGAAACTTTTTCCGTGCGCTTGCCGTCGTTGGAGGTGACGGTTAACTTGATAGTTGGCTGAGTGAATCCGGAATCAAGAAACTTAGTGGCGGAGAGATCGCGAACTTTATCGATGACTGCTTGGGCTGAGCTGATGTCCAGCTTCTGCCCACTGCCATTCCACCAGTCCTCGCCGCTGCGGGTCAAGAAATAGCTTCTTGCTCCACCATGAATCTCGATCTTGTTCGGGTCGCTGAAACCAAAATCAAACAGTTTCTTGTTACGAAAATCATCGAGACCTTTGTCCATAGCCTGACCCAGACTGGCTGGCACCTTGTAAATGCCTTCGACAACGGTTGATTTTGCGTAATAGTCGTCTTTGTTCTTGCGCACCTGCAGTTCCTGGGTTCCCGCCTCATCAGTGACTTTCGCGGTGGCAACGGGCGTGGCAGAGGCAAAGCTCGCGGCAATCTTTTGTGAATCATCCGACGGACCCAGTTCCATCTTCGCGTTGGCAAGATTGCGCACCAGATCGTCGACCTGAGTGCCGTCCGCGCGCAACGGCCTGGGTTTTACGATCTGCCACTCGTCTTTGTTGCGGCCGAACTCGAGATCCTGCTTTTTCGCCAATAGTTCAACCTTGCTGATTTTGTCCTGATTCGCCGTGATCAGGCGTTTGTCACGCAGGTCATCAATGCTTTTGTCAATGCTGTTTTTTTCGTAAGTGGCAATGGTGAAGACGCGAGCATCGTCCTCCAGTTTCGCGTAGACTGCGTTTGCGCTCGGAGTTTTATCCCCCAGTAGCAACTTGTGGATTTTATTGTCCTTTTCAGTGATGTCGGCTTCGAGGGGAGGTTCACTCAACCCGTACTGGCTCAAGTTGCTCGCTTTCTCTTCGACGAGGCGATCGGAGTTCAAGGAGGAGAGAGTCGAAAGCATGCTCAACACCGTGCTTTGATCCGCACCCAATGGCTTCGGCGCTGTGATCTGCCACTGACCGCTGTTCTTGGCGAGCACAATTTCATCCGCACCTTTTTTCTTCAGACCGATCTTGGAGATGTCGTCTTCCTTCAGGGAAAGAACCTTGGGAGGTGCGTTAGCGGATGCTTCCGTGGTTTCCGCTGCCTTGGGATGACGGTTGGACCAGTACAGTGCCGCCATGAGCCCCAGCAGCACAATCATCGCGGTGATTAAGCCTCGTAGTTTCATTTATGCTTCCGGCCGCGGGCGTCCACCCCTCGGCTTCGTGGCGGGGTCCGCGCGCCCCACAGCTATCGTCGTTTCCACCAGACCGAGACGCCGGCCACGATCACGATCAGCGGCAGTAAGAACTGGCTGGTGGTGCGCACCAGACTCAATTGCGCGCGGGTCATCGTGACTCGCCGGTCTTCCCGCTCCTTAGGGCGGATCGAGATCAGGTCTTCATCCGAAGCCAGCCAGTCGATTGTGTTCAGAGCCAAATCGCTGTTTCCGTTGAAGTTGATAAACGAATTCGCCGCCCAGGATGAGCTTCCAAACACAACAAAGCGTCCCTGGGAGTCCTGCTTGCCAGTGTCATAGGTTCCGGCAGCGGCGATGGGCATCGGTCCTTTGCGATTCTTTGGATCATTAGGATCGACTCGCGGTGAATCCAGAGTGTTTGTGGCTAAGCTGCTGTCCGATGAATCGAACAGCTTCTGCACCGAAGTTTTGTCACCATTCTTGACTTCGATCGAACGCGAAAGCGGAAATCCGGTTGCTGTGCCTTTCAGTCCGCTGACAATCGGCTGCGATTCATAGCGGGTCACCAACGCGACCTGCGGGCCAAGGCCGGCTAGCTGCCCGATCGGATTCAGATCCAGAATCAAATCCTTGTTGACGGTTACACCCCAGCTTTGAAGCAGATTTGTGAGGGCGTCATTGTCCGCAATATCGGAACGGCCGATCTTGAGCGGGGGATCGAGCATCAGTAGCGCCCGGCCGCCGTTTTCTACGTACTGCTTGATCGCGTCGACCTCAGGCTCCTGATAATCGCGAGTTGGTCCCGCCACTACAACTACTGTGCAATCAGTGGGCACTTCAGCCTTTTGCAGTAGGTCGATGGATTTCGCCTGATAGTTATCTTTACCCAGCAACTCCTTGAATCGTGAATAACCGCTGCGATCTGAATCATCGATCTGGTGCTCGCCGCTACCTCCGATAAAGCAAACCGTCCGAGTCGTGTTCTTCAAATCCCGGATAATGGCTCCGGTAATCCCCTCTTCGGTCATGCTCTTGGCTTGTTCTTTCCTGTCGCCAATCTCCACAATGGCGGTGCCGTAGTCCTTCACGCCAGCTTCGCGGGCCTCCTGCGGACTCTTGTCCGGATCTACATATTTCACCTGAATCTTGGGCGAGAGGTTCGAATATTCGCTGAGCAGGTCTTTTGCGTGCTGGAAGCGCGTGCCCTGATCGAAATAGATAATCGTGGCTGGTTGCTTCAATCCCTTCACGATCTTCGCGGTTTGGTCAGACAGGCTGTAGCGCTTGTTGGCAGTCGCATCGTAGGATTTGTTGTAGCGATCGGCAAGAATGTTGGCAATGACAACCGCCGTCAGGACAACTACGATATAAACCGCAGCATAGGCCGCATATTTTGTTTGTCTGGCCCTTAGCAACCCTGTATTCACTTACGACCTCCAGCGCAGCGATTCCATGGAGCGGGAAGTAAAAAACAGCCCCAAGAAAATTGCCGTCCCATAAAAAATCACATCTTTCGAGTCGATTACACCTTTCTCAAATGACTGAAAGTGAGTAATGATTGAGATGTAAGAGAGCACCTGTGCCCATCTGGCATTTTCATAGCTGCTCGCCCAGGAAATAAGCCACAGCATCAGGCAGATTCCAAACGTCGCCGCTGCCGCAATGATCTGGTTCGAGGTCAATGTCGAAATAAACGTGCCGATCGCCAGCAGGGCGGCTGCTTGAAGCAACAGCCCGAGATACGCCACCAGCACCGGCTTCCAGTCGGGACTGCCGTACTTGAACAGAAATGCAATATTCAAACCTGTGTACAGCAGCATAAACGCATAGAGTGCGAGTGCCGCTAGCCATTTTCCCAAGATTATCTCGGTGTCCCGGATAGGTGACGTCGCCAGCAGTTCAATCGTCCCGGTTCGCTTTTCCTCGGCAAAAAGCCGCATCGTGATCATGGGAACAAAAAACATTCCTATCACCCCGATATTGGACAAAAGTGGCCGGATGAGTTCTTCATTCAAGCTCATTGGGAAGCTCTGGCCACGCATCTGCATCTCCATGCTATAAAACACAAAACTGCCCAGCATCTGCCAGAACATGAGACCGAAGATCAGGGCAAACATCGTCAGCAGGAGGTAGGCAATCGGCGAAACGAAATAACTGCCGAGTTCCTTGCGGCAAATGATCCAGACGTTTCGCATTAGTGGGCTCCCTTTGCTGCCGGTTCTGCGCCGGCTTCTTCGCCGGTGAGCTGCAAGAAGATTTCTTCCAGGCTCATGGCCGCGGGCCGAAGCTCGTTCAAATCCCAGCCAGCCTCCACCACGGCGCGCGCCAGATCCCCGCGTATGAAGCCTTTTTGACTTTCGACCTCGAAAACGTTGCGATCGGCATGGCTGGTTTTGTATTGCACGCGGCTGATGCCACGAATTTGCTCCAGACGCTTTTGCACGACTGCCAGATCGAGATTGCCATTGCGTCCAGCCACTTCCACCAGAACCGATTCCGCCCCACGCGCCCGGGCTTGCAGGTTCTGTACCGAATCGGTAGCCACCAGCTTCCCTTTGTTAATAATGATTACCTGCTGGCAAGTTTGCTCCACCTCCGGCAGGATGTGCGTGCTGAGAATGATGGTGTGGTCCCCGGCAAGACCTCTGATCAGGTCGCGGGTCTCGTTGATCTGCTTGGGATCGAGACCTGCCGTAGGCTCGTCCAGAATCAGCACATCCGGATTATGGATGATCGCTTGGGCTAGGCCGACGCGCTGCCGGTATCCCTTCGAGAGCTTGCCGAGAAGCTTCGTCTTCACATCCGCCACCGCGCAGCGGTCACACACGTAATCAACCCGCTTGTCCAACTGAGAGCCGGAAAGTCCTTTGAGTTTGCCGACGAATTCCAGATATTCCGTAGTCTCCATTTCCGGGTACAGGGGAGGGGTTTCGGGCAGATAACCAATGCGCTTCTTAACTTCCAGAGGCTGCTCCAGCACGTCGAATCCGGCGACGGTGGCCGAACCCGAGGTCGGCGGCAGAAAGCACGTCAAAATGCGCATGGTCGTCGTCTTTCCCGCGCCATTTGGTCCAAGAAAGCCGACGATTTGCCCTTTCTCGACCTCAAAGGAGACATGGTCCACGGCCGTCGTGCGGGCATACTTCTTCGTGATCTCTTTGACTTTGATCATAAGATTTTGCTGCAGGTAATCAGGCGTACGGGCCACATCGCAAGTAAGCCATTTCCCGAATGCTTCTGAGGTGAACATCTATGTTAAAAAGCACTTGGGGCGGATGTCAAACTGACGGACCTTAAGTTTTGCGCATATGCATGTCCACCTCCACGGGCCTGCTATATTGGCGCGAAAAGTCTGACGAGGTGATTATCAGTAAGAAGAGTGAGGACCCATGAAATACCGCAAGTTTGGCCGCACCGGCTTTGATGTGAGTGAGATCGCACACGGGCTTTGGGGTATGGGTGATTGGGTTGATTCCGATGATCGCCAATCGCTTGAGGCCCTGCAAATGGCAGTCGATGGGGGCTGCAATTTCTTCGATACCGCCTGGGCATATGGGAATGGCAAGAGTGATGGATTGTTGGGTGAGATTATGGCGCGCAATCCCGATAAGCGGCTGTATGCTGCCTCCAAAATCCCACCTCTGAATGACAAATGGCCTGCCTCACCAAAAGATAGGTACGACGAGGTCTTCCCATCAAAACACGTTTTCAAATACGCCAATCTGATTCGCGAAAAGCTGCGAGTGGAAACCATCGATCTTCTACAATTCCACGTCTGGGACGATAACTGGACGGATGAACCAGAATTTCGAGATACGGTCGAAAAACTGAAGCGGGATGGGCTCATTCGGTTTTTCGGTCTAAGCCTCAATCGCTGGGAGCCGGAAAACGGGATCAAGGCTATCCGAACCGGGCTTGTGGATGCCGTGCAGGTGATTTACAACATTTTCGATCAGTCCCCCGAAGATCATCTGTTTCCTGTCTGCCGCGAGCTGAATATCGGAGTTATTGCGCGCGTCCCTCTCGACGAAGGCAGTCTGGGCGGAAAACTCACCGAAAAAACGAAATTTCCGAAAAGCGACTGGCGCTCACGCTATTTTGGCCCAGAGAATTTGAAGAAGACAGTCGCCCGGGTCGACAAACTTAAATCATTAGTTCCAGCAGGGATGAACCTGGCGGAGATGGCCCTCTGCTTTATTCTTTCCAACCCGGTTGTGAGTACTACGATTGTAGGAATGAGAAAGCTGGATCACGTGCGCCAAAACCTTGCTGTCAGTGATGCCGGACCACTGGATGCCACGCTGCTCAAGAAGCTGAAGGCACATCGCTGGGAGCGCAAACCTCAGCCTTGGTCCGACTAGATCAGGCCAAGGAGCCAGCGCAACTCAGTTGACCTTCGGTGGTAATTCGCGTAGCTTTACAGATTTCCTTGGCCATCCTGAGCCCAGCTTCGCTCGCGCGAACAGGTTCATCCGCCGACATAGCTGTACTGGCAGCGAGGGTAAAGAGCAGAGCATCTTCCTGCTTGTCGAAATAGAGCACCACCTGATTTGCTGCCATTTCTGGAATTCACCTCCCAACTGAGCGTTGCTGAAATCATAGGCTGAATCCCTGCGTCAAAGATCGTAACTCTTTTGGTGCCTGCAGTCTCGAAAGTGCATAACACCAAAGGCATGGTTTGGCTGCCGTGAGGCAGGTCACACGCGTAGCTGCCCGGAAGTGCTAAATTTACAGGTTCATGGCCGCTCCCGAATCCCGCTTTGTGAAAAGCTGTAAGACCCAACCTGTGGACCGCACGCCTGTGTGGTTCATGCGGCAAGCGGGGCGCTACATGCCCGAATATCGCGCAGTGCGCAAGGAGTATTCACTCATTGAAATTTGTAAGAAGCCGGAAATCGCGGCACAGGTAACGATCACCGCCGCGGAGGTTCTCGGAGTGGATGCGGCTATCATCTTTGCTGATCTACTGCTTCCGCTCGAAGTCATGGGGTTACCCTTCCATTTTGCTGCCGGCGAAGGACCGGTAGTTCAAAAACCGGTGCGGGAAAAAGCAGATGTGGAGCGCCTGCGGATCGATGGCGCCGCTGAGCTAGGCTATGTTTCCGAAGCGGTAGCCTTGGTGTGCAAGCACTTTGGCAGTCGATTGCCGGTGATTGGATTCTGTGGCGCGCCTTTCACCCTGGCTAGCTACATGATCGAAGGTGGCGGCTCGCGCAATTACGTTCATACAAAGAAGATGATGTATTCGTCACCACAGATTTGGGATGAGCTAATGAGCAAGCTGGTTTGTGTCACGTCGCAATATACCACCGAGCAGGTTAACTCCGGGGCTGATGTGATTCAGGTTTTCGACAGCTGGGTGGGATGCCTGAGCGTGGAAGATTACCGGCGCTATGTGCTGCCGCGAACCACGGAACTGGTAAAGAATCTGCAACGCACCGGAGCACCGGTGATTTACTTTGGCACAGATAGCGCGACCCTGTTGTCCTCCATGAAACAAACTGGGGCGGAGGTAATTGGGTTGGACTGGCGCATCCCTCTGGACGATGGCTGGCGCAGCCTTGGTTTCAAAGGCGCAGTGCAGGGAAACCTCGATCCGGTTCTTCTGTTCGCGGAGTGGAACGAGATTAGAACGAGAGCGGAGGATGTTTTGCGGCGAGCTGGCGGACGGCCTGGACATATTTTCAATCTGGGTCATGGCATTCTGCCGGAAACTCCTGTCGAAAAGGTGAAAGCGCTGGCAAAATTTGTGCAGGAGCACTCGGTTAATGGCGCGTGAACAGGGAGTCTTTTTGTAGCCGTGTCCCGTGCGCTTGATTTAGGCATGCCTTTTGAATAAGACAACCAACCACGATAAGTGCGCCGTCTTGCTATTGGCGCACGGCAGTCCGGATTCAGTGGACGAGGTTCCGGAGTTTCTTTTGCGTGTCACGGGCGGACGCCCGCTTCCAACGCAAGTCGTTGAAGAAGTAAAGCATCGCTACAGCCTGATCGGCCGCTCGCCGCTCACAGAGCTGACTTTGAAACAAGCGAAACTCCTGGAGGCGGAACTGGGCTTTCCGGTGTATGTAGGCATGCGGAATTGGAAACCATTGGTTTCCGAGACATTGCGCGCTATGATTTCGGATCACGTCAGCAGCGCAGTTGTGGTTTGTCTGGCGCCACAAAACTCACGCACCAGCGTAGGTCTCTACCGTTCATCTTTAGGGAGCGATCTTCCCTTTGGGATCGATTTTATCGAGTCGTGGCACGATCAGCCGATGCTGATAAAAGCCTTCGCCGAGAGGTTGGTTAGCGGGTGGCAGCGGGCCTGCGCTGAGCTGGGAACGAGATCCCCCATCATTTTCACAGCCCACAGCGTTCCCGAACATACTGTCGCGGAAGGCGATCCTTACGAAAAACAAACCAAGGAAACAGCGTCACTGGTGGCGCAGCAGGCTGCTCTGCACTCGGAGCATTGGAGCTTCGCATTCCAGAGCCAGGGCATGTCGGGCGGGGCCTGGCTCGGGCCCACAGTGGAAGACACAATGTTAGGGTTGAAAGCAAACGGCCATCGTGGTGTTTTTATTCAGCCGATCGGATTTCTCTGTGACCACGTGGAAGTGCTTTACGATATCGATATCGGGTTTAAGCAGTTCGCCGAGAAGCAAGGAATGCGCCTGTGGCGCGCCGAGTCGCTCAATGATTCACCGCTTCTGGCCAAGGCTCTCGCCGAGCTTGTTAAGTCCCGGTTGGCGAAATCGGCTTGCTCGGCCTGATTGGTCAGGCTTGAAAGTCGGCTTCGGCGAGTAACGGTGACATTCAAACACAGCCGTTTTGGGATGGCAGCATTATCGCATTCATGAAGCGTATTGCCATCATCGGAGGTGGTATCTCTGGTTTGACCGCCGCCTTTACCCTTGAAACGAGCCGCCAGAATGGCACTTCGCTGGAGTACGTGCTGTACGAAGCCAGTAGGCGACTTGGCGGAGTGCTGGTCACCGAGCACATCGGTGAGTGCCTGCTCGAGGCCGGCCCGGATTCTTTTCTGACCGAGAAACCATGGGCCACAGATCTTTGTCGACAAATCGGTCTGGAAGATCAGCTCATTGGCTCAAATGATCGCGAGCGCAAGACCTACATTCTGACGAAAGGCAGACTTGTCGAAATTCCCGATGGACTGATGTTCATGGTACCGACGAAAATCCTGCCAACAGTCTTGTCACCATTGTTTTCTGCGAGCACCAAGCTGCGAATGGCGAAGGAATGGTTCCATCCGCCTCACAAAGCGGAGGGCGACGAAAGTGTGGCCTCGATGGTCGAGCGTCACTACGGGGCGGAGATGGTTGACCGGCTTGCTGATCCGCTGCTCTCCGGTGTTTACGGCGGCGAAGCTAGCCAACTCAGCGTGCGCGCAGTTCTCCCGCGGTTCGCGGACATGGAAGCCAAATACGGCAGCCTGGGTCGTGCCATGTTGGCGGCTCGCGGCAAGATGGCGCATGCCACCAACGGTACGCGACCACTCTTCACTTCGCTGAAATGCGGAATGCAGCAGATGGTGGACGCATTGGCGTCGCGGCTTGCACCCTCAGACCTGCGCTTCGATCAGTCGGTGCAATCGCTTGAACTGCAAAATCGACGGTGGGTAATATCGACGGGAAATGCTTCCGATCAGTTCGACGCGGTCATTGTTGCGACGCCAGCGCACATCACAACAAGGCTCGTTCAGAACGCAAGCCCGCAGCTCGCCTCAGAGCTTCGTGCCATCGACTACACGTCTTCGATAACGATTAATCTCGGTTATGACGAGCGCGTGCGATCATCGCTGCCGGCAGGATTCGGTTTCCTGGTGCCACGCAGTGAACGCCGACGTATCCTGGCGGCGACTTTCGTTCACAACAAGTTTCCCCATCGTGCACCGCGCGATCATGCGCTGCTGCGATGCTTCATCGGAGGGACACATAACGAAGAAGTTCTGCGGCTCCCGGACGAGCAGATTATTACTATCGTCGGCGAAGAACTTCGCGGAATCCTTGGTATCACAGCCGATCCGCTGTTCACGCGTGTCTATCGATGGCAAAGTGCCATGGCGCAGTATGGGGTAGGTCATTTGGACCGCCTGCAGCGGATTGACAATCTCCTGGCGAAGCTTCCAGGGCTGGCTTTGGCAGGTAACGGATATCGCGGAATTGGAGTGCCTGACTGCATTCGCTCCGGTGGTGAGGCGGC
>Ga0187781_10000889_pt1 | contig 22100 bp, 18 predicted proteins | sample 0715_SJ02_MP02_2_FD_132447 | JGI IMG/M metagenome (GOLD analysis project Ga0187781, IMG submission 132447) | Tropical peat soil microbial communities from peatlands in Department of Meta, Colombia - 0715_SJ02_MP02_20_MG | ecosystem: Environmental > Terrestrial > Soil > Wetlands > Peat | place... | reverse complement strand
GCGTCGCGCTGCGCCGCGCTCAATTCGCGAAACGGAAGTTCCATCGGAATTCCCACGGCGCGCGCATACCGGCGCAATTCCATCTGCAGCTGGCGGTAGCGCGGTTTCGTCCAGGGTTCGATAGCACCGTCGGCCAGCGATTTGCTCTGGTCCGGGACAACTCGGTCGAGATCGAAATCGATCGTGTTGCCGAAGCCCTGGCAACGCGGGCAGGCCCCGGTGGGGCTATTGAATGAAAAGAGCTGGGGCTCAGGCTCCTGGTAAGCTGCGCCACACCTCTTGCATTCGAACCGTTCATTGAAGATCAGGCGCTCCGGCGCCGCAGAAGCCGCCGGCGGATTTTCACCGGCCGGACCATCGGGAAAGAATTCGAGAATCGCTTCGCCGCGGCCTTCGCGGTAGCAAATCTCGATCGAGTCCATCAAGCGCGAGCGGATTTCGGAGGAGAGCGCCAGCCGATCCACAAGGACGTAAACCGGCTTTTCGAAATCCATGTCCAGCAATTCTTCAGGAGTGGAAAACTCGAAGACACGCCCCGCCTGAAAAAGCCGGTTGAATCCCCGTTTCCGCAGATTCACAAGCGCCTGGCGCACCGCTTCAGGGCCCGGCCGCGCGGACTTTCGCGCGCGCGGTACAGGCGGGCCCGCTTCCGGTGTGAGCTTCAGCTCGTAGAGAACGTAGAACCGCCGCCCCTCCGGCAGGGCCAGCACTTGCGCCGCGATTTCATCGAGCGTGTTCTTCCGGACTTCCTCCCCGCAGCGCAGGCAGAACGTGTGGCCGATGCGGGCATAGAGAAGGCGAAGATAATCGTAAACCTCCGTGGCCGTCGCCACCGTGGACCGCGGGTTGCGCGTGGAATTTTTCTGGCGAATGGAGATCGCCGGGGCGATGCCGGTGATTTCATCCACATCCGGCTTCTCGATGCGTTCGAGGAATTGCCGCGCATACGCTGAAAGCGACTCGATATAGCGGCGCTGGCCCTCGGCGTACAGTGTGTCGAACGCCAGGCTCGATTTGCCTGAGCCGGAAACGCCGGTCACCACCGTGATGGCATTGTGCGGGATCGTGAAATCGACGTTTTTCAGGTTGTGGACACGCGCGCCCCGCACGCGAATCTCCTCCGCATCCTCCGCCCGGGGTGGGGGAGGGGGAGTGGCGCGCAGAGACCTCTCAGTGGGTTCCGTTGCCATGAGTGTAAACAAAAAATTATACGCCGCTCCGTCAAGCGACACAATCGGGCTTGCTTTGCCGCATGGGCACGACAAAACTGAAGATCCCCGAATCGTCCCAAGAAACCGAATCGTGTGGAGTACAATTCCCCCCGCCATGAGCTTTGAAAGAGTCATCTGGATTGTGCTCGATAGCGTCGGGATCGGTGAATTGCCCGATGCCGCCGATTACGGCGATGTTGGGCGCGACACGCTGGGGCACATCGCGCGCTCGCGGCCGCTGCAGCTTCCAAATTTGACGCGCCTGGGGCTCAGCAACATCAAGCCTCTCGATCACCTTCCGGCGCCGGCCCATCCCGCCGGCAGCTACGGTAAAGGCGCCACGCGCTCTCCGGGGAAAGACACAACAACGGGCCATTGGGAAATGGCCGGAATCTGGCTCGAGCAGGCTTTTCCTGTGTATCCGAATGGATTTCCGCCGGCGCTCATCGCAGAATTCGAGCGGCAAATCGGCCGGCGCACGCTCGGCAACAAGCCCGCCTCGGGGACAGAAATCATCAAGGAGCTCGGCGACGAGCACGTTCGCACCGGATTCCCAATCGTGTACACGTCGGGGGACAGCGTATTTCAAATCGCCGCGCATGAAGACGTGATTCCCATCGCCGAGCTGTATCGCATGTGTGAAATCGCCCGGAAATTGCTGGATGGGCCGAATCGAGTGGGGCGCGTAATCGCGCGGCCGTTCAGCGGCGCGCCGGGAAATTTTCGCCGCACCGAGCGCCGCCACGACTACGCCGTCGAGCCGCCGCGGCCCATGCTGCTCGATGTGCTGGCGGAGCGCAGCGTTCCGGTCTTTGGCGTGGGCAAGATTCACGACATCTACAACGGCCGGGGCGTAGAAAACTACATCACGACAAAAAATAATTTCGACGGCATGACGAAATTGAAGGAAGCGCTGGGCGCGCGCGAACGCGGCCTGATTTTTGCGAACCTGGTGGATTTCGATATGCTCTATGGCCACCGCAAAGACGTGGAAGGCTTCGCGCAGTCGCTCGAAGAGTTTGATGTGCTGCTCGGGCCGTTTCTAGGCCAACTGCGGCCTTCCGATCTGCTTCTGCTCACGGCCGATCACGGCTGCGATCCCGACCCAGTGAATCCCACCACCGATCACTCCCGGGAATACGTTCCCATTCTCGCCTACACGCCCAGGACCGCCGAGGGGAGGAATCTCGGAACGCGCTCCACGCTGGCAGACATGGGCCAGACGGTGGCCGAAAATTTCGGCGGCCTCATTCCGCATGGCACGAGTTTTCTGGATTTGCTGGCCCGGTGAGCGGCGGCGTATCTCAGTCGTCGCTTTGTGAAGATTTCGGCGCGTAATACCCGGTGCGCGCCCGCACAGTGAGCTTTCCCACACCTCTGGGCGGCAGCAACTGCACCTGCACGTTGCGGAACGTGCCATCGCGGGCCGTGTTCGTCGGATAGTAGCCCAGCATGTATTGGTTCCGGATGTCGTGCGCCACTTGGGTGCAGATCGCTTCCACCTGATCGAGGTCTTCAGGAAAATAGGCCACACCGCCGGTGGCGCGGGTGAGCAGGGTCAAATCTTTTTTCGAGTGCCGCACCATGGCTTTGTCGTGCTGGCGGTCTTCGGCGCTGAAGACGCCGATGGCATAGATCGAGGCATTCGATTCCTGCGCGGCTTTCACCGTGTACTCGAAGGATTTGCGGCTGGCATTGTCGTCGCCGTCGGTCACCACCAGCAGCACGCGCTTGTCTTTGTGGCCCTTCTTCAAATGATCGAGCGACCCGATGATGGCGTCGTAAAGAGCGGTGCTGCCGCGCGAATCGATTCGTGAAAGCGCGTCGTTCAATTCTTTCGTATCGCTGGTGAAGTCCTCGTTGAGGTCCAGGTAGTACTCGTCGTTGAAATTCACCACGAAAACTTCGTCCTGCGGGTTGCTGGTGCGTACAAACGTGAGCGCAGCCGCGTTCACCTGGGCGCGCTTTTCTCGCATGCTGCCGCTATTGTCGATCACCAGGCCGATTGTCACCGGCGTATCGTCGCGCGAGAAAAGCGAGATCTTTTGCTCGACCTTGTCTTCAAAAACGCGAAAATTATCCTGCTTGAGGTCGTGGACGAATTGTCCCTTCTCATCGGCGACGGTGGTGTGCAGCACCACCAGATCCACATTCGATTTGATTCGATAACCCTGGTCGGATTTTTGCGGCGCCGGATTGCCTCCCGGCGGCGGAGGCGGCGGTGGCGGAGCCAGCGGCGGATTCTGAGCGCGGGAGGCAGGCGTTACCACGAGAAGCGCGAGCAGCAGCAAAATCCCGGCAAGAGAAATCTTAGTGGCCCGGCGCGTAATATCCGGTTTTTGAGTACACCGTGAGAGGCGGGAGGCCCTTCGGCGGGCGCAGCTTGACTTTGATCTTGCGCCACTTGCCGTCGTGAGCCCGGTCGCTTGGTCTATATCCGAGAACATATTGGTTCCGCAGCTCCATGCTGATTTTTGACGCGATGTCGGGAAGATCCGCCAGGCGGTTCACCACAAACGTCCGGCCACCGGTCATCGAAGTCACTTCGCTCAGAAGCCCGGGCCCATGACATTCCTCGGGGCTTCTCTGGCACGCATAGTCTTCGAAAATCCCGATGCCGTAAATCTGGACGTCCGCCTCTTTGACGAAACTCCGGACGTCGGTTTCCGTGTACCGGCTATGATTATCGCCTCCATCCGATATGATGAGCAAAGCTTTCTTGGTGTTGTGTGCTCCTTTCATCTGGCTCAGCCCGAGGTAGATGCCGTCGTAGAGCGCGGTCATCCCTCGCGCGGAGGTAAACATCAGCCGGTCTTGGATCTCCTCGACGTTTGGAGTGAAAGGGCTCGCCAATTGCGCGCGGTCATTGAAGTTGACGAGAAAAAATTCGTCCTGCGGATTCGCCGTGCGGAAAAATTGCACCGCGGCCAGCCGCGATTTGTCGATCTTGTCGGACATGCTGCCGCTCATGTCGAAGATCACGCCGATGGAGATCGGCACATCCTCGCTGGAAAACCGCACGATCTCCTGCTCGATATTGTCTTCGAACACGCGGAAATTTTCCTGCTCGAGCCCCGTCACCAGACGGCCGTACGGGTCCGTCACCGAGACGTTTACCAGCGTCAAATCGACTTCCGACTTCAGCGACTTGCCGCGTTGGGTCTTTTCTGTTTTTGGCGCGGGTGTGGGACCGGGCGCTTGCGATTGCGCAAAAGCGGGAGAATTGGCAGCTGCGAGAAGCAGGAAAACGAGAATGGAGCCGGCGGGAAAAATTCCGCGCCTGGTACGCGCGCATGCCGCCATCAGCCCCCAGCGACCGACTGGCTGCGCGGCGCGGTCTTTCAAAGTTCCCCCCAACGCCCCGGGAAAAGTACCGCGAGGTGTCTCTAAAACCGCGATTCTACCACCGGCCCAATCCAAAGCAAGCGCCGGTTGCGGTGGTGTCCCACTCGGCACGGGAGCCTGTCCGGCTCCGTGCTAAGATTCCCGCCGCCGGGGCACGCGGCCATCCATCATGCCAAGCAAACCACACACCAAAGTCCTGGCCGTCATCCCCGCCCGTTATGGTTCGACGCGCTTGCCGGGAAAACCTCTCCTGCCGATCGCGGGCAGCCCCATGATCCAGCACGTGGTTGAGCGCGCGCGAAAAGCCGCGCAGATCACCCGGACGGTAGTGGCCACCGACGACGATCGCATCCAGAAAGCGGTCGAAGGCTTCGGAGCTGAATCCATTTTGACTCGGCGCGATCATCAAACCGGCACAGACCGCGTGGCAGAAGTTGCCGCGCACATCCCGGCAGAAATCTATCTCAACGTCCAAGGCGACGAACCGCTGGTCGAACCCGCGACGCTCGACGCGCTTGTTTCCGCCATGCTCGAAGACGATTCGATTCAAATCGCCACACCCTGCACGGCGATCTTGCGCCAGCCCGACATCATGGACCCCAACATCACGAAAGTCGTGCGCGATTTCGAGGGCAACGCCCTGTATTTTTCTCACGCGCCGATTCCGTGGGTCCGCGACACCGGCGAGGCCGTCCGCGCGCGCCACTGGAAGCACATCGGAATTTACGCTTTTCGCCGCGACGTGCTGCTGGAGATTCCAACACTTCCGCCCGGTGACCTGGAACGCCTGGAAAAACTCGAACAGCTTCGCTGGCTGGAAAACGGTTTCCGCATTCGCGTGATCGAAACCGAGTACGACGCCGTTAGCGTCGATGTGCCCGCCGATATCGAGCGCGTCGAAAAAATACTCCGCGATACCGGGAATCCTTGAACTTCTTTTTCTAATAGGTGTTTATCTGGGTTTACTTGTCCCGAGCGAAGTCGAGGGATGTGTGGTTCCTTATTTCTCCTTCGATTTGACACGCGGGAAATTTCTGCCCATAATGCGGAGTACGCTCATTCAGCCGGAGGAACTTGAGCGCCTTGCGGGCCGCCGCGAAATATATTTTTGTAACGGGCGGCGTGGTTTCTTCCCTCGGCAAAGGCGTTGCGGCGGCCTCCATGGGCTGCCTGTTGGAAAGCCGTGGGCTTCGGGTCACCCTTCAGAAGTGCGATCCCTACCTGAACGTCGATCCCGGAACGATGTCGCCCTATCAGCACGGGGAAGTGTTTGTCACCGACGACGGCGCCGAAACCGATCTCGACCTCGGCCACTATGAGCGATTCACTTCCGCGCGTCTCACGCGCGACCACAACTGGACCACCGGACGGATCTATGAATCCATCATCGCCAAAGAGCGCCGCGGGGATTTTCTCGGCAAGACGGTCCAGGTGATCCCGCACGTCACCGACGAAATCAAGGCGGCTTTTCGCAAGGTGGCGGACGCGGTCGATGTCGTGATTGTCGAAATCGGCGGCACGGTCGGCGACATTGAGTCGCTGCCGTTTCTGGAAGCCATCCGGCAAATGCGGCTCGAGCTCGGCCCCGAAAACGTCGTCTTCGCGCATCTCACGCTCGTGCCTTTCATCCCCACGGTCGGCGAACTGAAAACCAAGCCGACCCAGCACAGCGTGAAGGAGCTGCTCAGCATCGGAATCCAGCCGGATCTTTTGATTTGCCGCAGCGATCGCCCCATCGGCAGCGACCTCAAAGCCAAGATCGCGCTCTTCTGCAACGTGGCGGAGTCTTGCGTGATCTCGGCGCCGGATGTTGGCAATATTTATGAAGTGCCGATGTCGCTCGCGGCCGAAGGCCTCGACGAACAAGTTCTTCGCCTCCTTCGCCTGGAAGCCCCGCCGCGGGATCTGAGCCGCTGGCTGGCCATGCTGGAAAATCTCGAGCATCCGCAGGGCGAAGTGCGGATTTGCGTGGTCGGAAAATATGTCCAGCTCGAAGACGCGTACAAAAGTCTGCGCGAAGCCCTCGTGCACGGCGGCCTCGCCAATCGGCAGCGGGTCGTAATCGAATGGGTCGAAGCCGAAGAAATTGAATCACCTGCCGTCGCCGAGCAGCGGCTCCGCCACGCCGATGGCATTCTCGTTCCCGGCGGATTCGGGAAGCGTGGGATTGCGGGGATGGTCCACGCGATTACTTATGCGCGCGAAAAGAAAGTTCCTTTCCTCGGGATTTGTCTGGGGATGCAGTGCGCCACGATCGAATACGCGCGGAAAGTCTCCGGCCTCGAGCGCGCCGATAGCACCGAGTTTGATCCCAGCACGCCCAACCGCGTCATCTACAAATTGCGCGAGCTTTTGGGCGTGGACGAAATGGGCGGCACAATGCGGCTGGGCGCGTGGCCCTGCAAGCTCGAGCCCGGCTCGTTTGCGCACAAAGCTTACGGTACGCTGGAAATTTCCGAGCGCCACCGGCATCGCTACGAATTCAACTGCGAGTATGAAGAGACGCTCACACGCGCCGGATTCCGCATCACCGGCCGCACGCCGGATGGCGTCTACGTCGAAATCATCGAAGCGCCGGACCATCCCTGGTTTCTCGGCTGCCAGTTCCACCCGGAATTCAAATCGAAGCCGCTCGCGCCCCATCCGCTTTTTGGCGCGTTCATCCGCGCCAGCCTCGACCACCGCCGCGACCGCCTCGCGCGTCCTGCCGAGTCCCGCTCCGCCTCTCCCGCCGACTAGCCCGGTGCTTGTGCATATGGTCCGCCTCAGTAGAAAACAAAGAAAAGAATTGGCAGCCCTCGCTCGCATGCCGGACGAGAAAATCGACCTTTCGAATGCTCCCGAAGCCCAGGATTGGAGCCGAGCGGAGCGTGGGAAGTTCTATCGGATCCCGAAAAGGCCAGTCCCGCGGAAAAGGCGCGCCCAACGACGACAATCGTGACCTTGCCTCGCGCAACGATACCTGCTGGAGAGCGGAATGGAATCGAAGAGCCCTGCGAATTCTTACGAAAAAATCGCCAAACACTATGACGCTGCCTACGCGACGAAATCCGATTTAGTCGACTTGCCGTTCTATCTCGACTTGGCGCGGCGGTCGCGCGGGCCGGTGCTCGAAATCGGGTGTGGCACCGGCCGAGTGCTGCTCCAAATTGCCCGGCGGGAGATCGAGATTCACGGCGTGGATAATTCCGCGCCCATGCTCCGCGTCTTGAAATCGCGTTTGACTACAGAGCCGCTCGACGTGCGGAACAAAGTGCGCCTCCACAAAGGAGACATGCGCAGCTTCCGCCTCAAGAAAACATTTCCGCTTGTTCTCGCTCCTTTTCGCCCGATGCAGCACATGCATACGCTCGACGATCAAGTCCGGGCCTTCCGAACGGCGGCAGCTCATCTGAGCCGGACTGGAATTTTCGCGTTCGATGTCTTTTATCCCAAATTCGAGATGATCTTGGGCGGGATCGGCGAAGAGGTGCAAGAGCTCGAATGGCCCGTCGAAGGCGAGCCGAACAAAATCATGCGGCGTTTCTTCCGCAAGGAATCCGTTGACAAAATTCACCAAGCTTTCCGCTTCACATTTATCTTTCGGACTTACGAAGGAGGGCAACTCATCAGCGAAGAATCCGAGCCCTTCCAGATGTCCTATTACACTTACCCGCATCTTCAGGCCCTGTTCCGATTGGCCGGCCTCGAAATCGTGAAAGAGTACGGCTCCTTCGCCAAAGCCCCGCTCGACAACTCCTCCGAGCAGATGATCTTCCTCCTCCGCCGTGCGCGCACGGCGCTCGAGTAGGCCTTTTTCCCCAAGCAGGCCACAGCTAAAAAGTCCACCGCACTACCTCCTTGCAATCTTCGGTGCGCTGTGCAAGGGTGAATCTGTCGGATTTTGTTGTCGAAACTGCGAAGTGAGAAAGGATGAGGTGCAGCTACAAATCGCTAGCGAGAAATAGAGCCCGGGGGCGGCGACGAGGACTTTCGCCTATGATTTTTTAAATCGGCCTATGTGCAATTAGAGATCCGCATAACTCGTTGAAAAGTAATGTCAATGACACTTTCTAATCGGCTCAAAACGGGGGGGCTCCCCCTTCGCCTAATTTCGGTGACTGGTCGAGTTCGGACGTTCGTTCGCCTTAGCCCAATGGCGTTGTTGCTGCCCGGCCTGCGCCCCAGGCGTTGCAAATCCCGCGAAACCTGCATAGGCTGGAGCGTTCGCCCCGGGGGCATCCACGAAATAATGGCAGCAAATGGCCAATTCACCATCGGCAAAATCCGCCTCGGCGGGGATGCGCCGCTTTTCTTGATCGCCGGTCCTTGCGTCATCGAAAGCGAGGCCCACGCCACCATGATGGCGGAGGAACTGGCTGCCGCCACTGAAGAGCTGGGTGTGCCGTTCATTTTCAAGGCTTCGTACGACAAGGCCAACCGCTCGTCGGTTTCCTCCTATCGCGGACCCGGCTTGAAGAGCGGCTTGAAAATTCTTGCCAGGATCAAGAAACGCACCGGCGTGCCCATCCTGACGGATGTTCACGAAGTTTCCCAGGTCGAACCGGCCGCGGAAGTTTGTGACATCCTTCAGGTGCCCGCTTTTCTTTCGCGCCAGACCGACTTGTTGATCGCCGCGGGAAAATCCGGCCGCGCGGTCAATTTGAAAAAAGGCCAGTTTCTTTCGCCGTGGGAGATGAGCAACGCGGTGGAAAAAGTGGCGAGCACGGGAAATGAGAAAATCATTTTGACGGAGCGCGGAACGTCGTTCGGTTATCAGAATCTGATCGTGGATATGCGTTCCTTCCCGATCCTTCGCGGGCTGGGCTATCCGGTCGTGTTCGACGTGACGCATTCGGTGCAGCTCCCCGGCGGGGAGGGGAAGGCGAGCGGCGGCCAGCCGGAATTCATCGAGCCGCTCGCGCGCGCGGGAACGGCTGCCGGCGTGGATGGACTTTTTCTCGAGGTCCACGACAATCCCGCGAAAGCGCTTTCCGACGGCACCAACGCGCTGCCCCTCGCGCAGTTGCGTCCTCTGCTTCAAAAAATATTGCGTCTGGCGGCGGTGGTGCGCGAATGGAATCCCCGATGAGCTCGGCGAATCCGACGAAATCGATTCTTGCCGCGGCGCGGCGCGTGCTGCGGATTGAAGCCGAAGCCATCGCCGGACTGGTGGATCGTCTCGATGAGCGCTTTGAGAAAGCTGTGGAATTGCTCTACGCGTGCAAAGGCCGAGTGGTGGTCACCGGTCTGGGCAAATCGGGATTAATCGGGCGAAAAATTGCCGCCACGTTTGCGAGCACCGGCACGCCCGCACTTTTCCTCCATGCCGTGGAAGCGCTGCATGGCGATCTCGGGATGCTGACGAGCAACGACATTCTGATGCCCATCTCATCGAGCGGCGAGACCGACGAGCTGATCGAGCTGGTCGAAGCCGTAAAGCGATTGGGAATCCACTTGATCACGCTGACGGCAAGCCCGCGCTCCACTCTCGCTGGAGCGAGCGACATCGTCCTCGATATTTCCGTAAAAGAAGAAGCGTGCTCGCTCAATCTGGCGCCGACGGCTTCGACCGCTGCGGCTCTCGCCATGGGCGATGCGCTCGCCATTACTCTGCTCGAGCAGCGCGGATTCAAGGAGGAAGATTTCGCGGCATTGCACCCCGCGGGCCGCCTGGGGAAAAAGCTCCGCCGCGTGGAAGCGATGATGCATAAGGGCGAGGACGTTCCGAGCGTGCTCCCCTACGCAAAGATGCCCGACGTGATTTACGAAATGAGCCGGAAAGGCCTGGGCCTCACCGCCGTGACGGAGTCCGACGGGAAGCTTTTGGGCATCATCACCGACGGGGACTTGCGCCGCATGATGCAAAAGAGCCGGCAGAATGTGCTGGAGCTCTCTGCAAGAGAGTGCATGACGCCCGATCCGGTAACGCTGCCGCGCACCGAGCTTGCCGCCAGCGCGTTGCGCCTGATGGAGGAAAAGAAAATCACTTCGATTCTCGTGGTGGATGCCAACGGCCGGCTCGAAGGCGTTGTCCACGTCCACGATCTTTGGACCTTGCAGTTGTTCTGACGAAGCGAACACCATGGCGACCCGCGAAATCAAATTCCCGGCGAAGGCGCTCCGCCGCGCCCGCAGCATCAAGGTGCTCTTGATGGATGTGGACGGCACGCTCACGCCCGGTTACGTCTGCCTCCAGACGTTTCCCGATAACAGCGTCGCGGAAATGAAAATGTTCCACGCGCACGATGGAGCCGGCGTCAAGCTGGCGAGCATCATGGGCATCCGCTCGGGCCTGATCACCGGCCGCGACTCGCCGGCAACCGCGCGCCGCGCGCGGGAAATGGGCATGGAATTCGTGATTCAAGGCCAGCCGAAAAAACTGGAAGCTTACAAGGCGATTTTGACGCGCGCCGGCGTGACCGACAACGAAGTGGCGTACGTAGGCGACGACCTGCCCGATCTTCCGCTGCTCCAGCGCGCGGGATTGGCAGTGGCCGTGGGCGACGCAGTCGCGGAAGTCAAGAAGGCGGCTCACTACGTGACGTCGGTGCGGGGAGGGGAAGGCGCTGTGCGCGAAGTGGTGGAACTGATTCTGAAGGCGCAGGGCAGATGGAAAAAAGCGGTTCCGCAGGCGATCGCTTGATGCAGCCGATGCGCCGCGCAAATCGGGGGACTCGAGGAGCTAATTTGATTTCGACGCGCGGTAATCCTTCGACGTTTGCATCACCCACTTCGGCGGGTCGGGATTGTGCTTGGTATCCGGGTCCTGGCCGAAGGCGAGCCGCCAGCGATTCAGCCACGAGACTCCTTCGCCGCTCACGTACAAATCGGGCGTCGCATAGGCCGGGTCGGCCATGGCCTCGTCAAGCGAAACGAAACGGTAGCCGCGCTGCTCGATCCGCTCGAGCATTGCATCGAGCTCTTCCGCGTCCAATTCGGTGTCGTGCAGCAGCAGGATCTGCGGAATTTCTCTTCCGAAGAGATTTCGTGAAACCCCCTCGAAGTATTCGAACGCGGTATCCAGATACTCGAGCGATGCCTTCTTTGCTTTTGCCGCGAGTTTTTTGTCCTTCGTTTCCAGAGCCTTGCCGAGGACGTCGTTGAACATCCAATCCATGGGATCGATCGTGACGGGCGCGACCGTGTAGCCATGCTGCTTCAGGAAAAGTTCGAATGCAGCTTTCACTTCGGGCGTGGGGCCGGTGTCGAGAAAAGGATGCCGAAAATATTTTTCCGTTTTCCCGGCGGCGGCCATGAGCACATGAGTGACCACTGCACCGCGAATCGTGTCGTCTTCGAATTCAGCCAGCGAAGTGGTCTGAAGATCCGGATGCGAGTAGGTGTGGTTTCCGAGCGTGAGCCCCGCATCCAGCCACATTTGCAGGAGCGCTGCGCGGGCGTCGCGCTCGCCGGTAACCTGAAGCTTGTATTCGTTGACGAACCCGATCGCCGGAACGTGATGAGCGCGAAGAATTTCCGGGAGGGCGCGATTGATTCTTTGCAGCTCGTTCACGTCGCCGAGGCCTCTGTCCGTCCCCGCCAGCGCTCCTGGAACGTCGTCCACCGTGATGGCGATGGACCGCTGCGTGGGACCTTGGCCAGCCGTGAATGCGCGAGAGCGGTCAGCCAGCCCGGCCAGCGAAAAGCCCGCGCAGAGCATCAGCGCCAAACAAGTGCGGCCGGAGCTTCTGGGTCGATTCATGGCGTCATTCTGGCAGCGCGTAAAACCATGCGCCTCAATACTCGACAACATTGTGCATCAACCGTGGGAGGAATCGTTGGAAGAAAATGGAGCGGGAGAAGGGAATCGAACCCTCACCTCTAGCTTGGGAAGCTAGCGTTCTGCCACTGAACTACTCCCGCTCAACGCCGCACAACGGGCAGGATAGCACCGGCGTCGCGCGACTGGCAAGGAAGAGCGGACTTGAGTGCGAATGGTGGGAAGAGAAGGCAGCGATTAATGCGCAGGGTGGGCCAGGCGGCGGTCGAGCGAAACGGCGGCGAAGTAAGCGCAGCGGCACAATTCAGATTGAGCCCAGCACGAAATCCTCCCCGAGACCGGCGCTGCCAACCACCGAATCAGACTGGCGGCGTGATAGTAGACGCTGATTGCCAGAATCTCGGAACTATCGTCGCCGGGATCCGGCGCTGCGCGCACCAGCTGCATTAAATGTCCAAAATCGCAAGCGCAGGGCGCCTCCGTGGTAATCTCGCCAACCTCGCCGACTTGATCGGAAAGTTCGATCTTTTCGTACACCTGCAGAAGCGTGCGGCAGTAGGAGACCGAAAACTGGCCCAGGGCGAATAAAGTGAACATCAACATCAATGCGGTGACCATTTCTAGCTCCGTTGCTGCCGAAGGGTGGCCGCATCGATGGACCTGTGCGCTTCACCCTCGCAAGCTATTCCGCAATCCGTCCGCCAACCAGCCGAATGGTGCATTACGGGCCATACAGCGAGGGTACGCCCATGAATTAGAGGAACTTAATGCGACGAGGACTCGCGTAAGTCCATTGGACTTTTGGGCGGCAATTCACGCCGGCCTGTTTTGATGTGAAACATGTTGTGCCGCCTCGGTGCTCCTCAAGGCTAGGAGAGCGGACGTTCTTTCCGCCGGAGCCCCGTGCTAGAGTGTGCGGCCGAAGATGCGGCGGTCCGATTTGGGATTGGAGGCATAGCAAGTGGCATATCGCGATTTGCCGGATTTCCTGCGCGCTCTTGAGAGGAACGGCGAACTTCGGCGCATCGCCGCCGAAGTGGACCCTGTTCTCGAAATGGCGGAAATCACCGATCGGACAGTGAAGGCGGGAGGGCCGGCGCTGCTGTTTGAAAAGCCGAAAGGTTCCCGCATCCCGGCGGTGACAAACCTCGTGGGCACGGAGCGGCGCATGAATCTTGCCCTGGAGGTGAATTCGCTCGAAGAGGTCGCCGGACGCGTGCAGTCGTTCCTGGATTTTCAATCGCCGCAGGGCCTGCTCGAGAAAGTGAAGATGCTGCCAAAACTGGCTGAGCTGGGGTCCTTCTTCCCCAAGAGAGTGCGGAGCGGCGTGTGCCAGGAAGTCGTTCGGACAGACCAATTTTCGCTTTTCGAATTTCCCATCCTGCAATGCTGGCCCCAGGACGGCGGGCGCTACATTACGTGGCCCATGGTGATCACGAGCAATCCCGAGACGGGCAAGCGCAATGTGGGCTGCTACCGCATGCAGGTGTTTGATGAACGCTCCACCGGAATGCACTGGCAGACTCAAAAGCACGGCGCGGAGCATTTCCGCAGCGCCCGCAGCAAGAACCGCGAGGGGAAACTCGAAGTCGCCGTAGCCATCGGCGCGGACCCGGCCACGGCGCTGGCGGGAATCTTGCCCGTTCCGCCGGATATGGATGAATTCCTATTTTCCGGGTTTCTACGCAAAGAGCCTGTGGAGTTGGTGCAGTGCGAGACCGTTGATCTCGAAGTTCCGGCCAATTCGGAAATCGTTCTCGAGGGCTACGTGGAGCTCGGGGAGCTTCGGGCTGAAGGCCCGTTCGGAGACCACACGGGTTTTTACTCCCTCGAGGGCGAGTATCCCGTCTTTCACGTCAACTGCGTCACGCACCGGAAGGAGCCCACGTATTTAACGACGATTGTCGGCCCCCCGCCACAGGAGGACTATTTCATCGGGCATGCGATTGAGCGCATTTTCCTGCCCGTCATGAAGATGCAGTACCCGGAAATTGTGGATGTGGCCATGCCGGCGGAAGGCATTTTTCAGAATCTGATGATTGTCTCGATCCGGAAAAGCTACCCCGGCCAGGCACGGAAGGTCATGAATGCGATTTGGTCGCTGGGGCAGGCGATGTTTACGAAGGTAGTGGTCGTGGTGGACCACGATGTGAATGTTCAGGACCCGAAGGAAGTCGTGTGGAAAGCTCTGTGCGCGATTGACCCGGAACGAGACATCCAGTTCGCCCTCGGGCCGGTCGATACCCTCGACCATGCGGCACGCCGGCAGGACTTCGGCTCCAAGATGGGCGTGGATGCCACACGCAAGTGGCCCGAGGAAGGTTATTACGGTCGATGGCCGGACGAGATAAAAATGGATGCCGCAACAAAGCGGCGAGTGGACGAAATCTGGCATACCTTGCAATTGAGCGGGCCAAAGAAAAAGTGAAGAGCAAGCAACGAATCGGCCGCGCTGCCTGACCTCATCGAAAGCCCCTGAAATACGCTTGAATCCCCCCACCTGTACTTTCACCTGTACTTTTCGCCTGCCTGTCCTTTGGGACTGGGTTTTAACCAAAAGCACACGCAGGAGAGAGGTTGCTTGACAGTATTTGTCGCGGATGTAATAAACGGTCAAAGCGGAGCGTACCGGGCCTATCAGTACTGCCGGTCCTCCTCGGGGGTTGTTTTCGCCTCAGCGGGGGTTGGGGCTGAAAGAAAAAGCAAAGGGGCTTTCGGGGACTTCAGGGAAAAGCCAGGCGAAATGTCCTGGGTGCTCTCCCGCGAAACGGGGAGCAGTGAGGAGCGAGGGGCCGGGCGATGCTCAATCTGGGAAAAACAAAATCACTAATCGGGTTAGATATCGGCTCGAGCTCCGTAAAAGCGGTCGAGCTGAAGAAAACAAAAGTCGGCTACGAGCTGGTGAGCGAAGGCGTCGAGACCCTGGCGCAGGACACGGTGGTCGATGGCGCGATCATGGATGCTCCCTCGGTGGCGGAAAAGATCGTCTCGATTTTTGAAAACCAGAAGATCAAGTCGAAAGACGTGGCCACTTCGGTTTCCGGGCACTCGGTGATCGTGAAGCGCGTGAGCATGCCGCTGATGACCGAGGAAGAGTTGTATGACCGGATTCAGGCCGAAGCCAGCCAGCACATTCCCTTCGATATCGCCGACGTGAACCTCAGCCATCAATTGCTCGAGGCCACCGAGAACCAGATGGACGTGCTTCTGGTGGCTGTGAAGAAAGACAAGATTCTGAATCACACCAACGTGCTCGCGCAGGCAGGCAAGACCCCCGTGGTGGTGGATATCGACGCCTTCGCGTTGCAGAACTGCTTTGAGGTGAATTACGAGCCCGACCCATCGCAGGTGGTGGCGCTGCTGAACGTGGGCGCGAGCGTGATGAACATCAATATTGTCCGGGGATGGACGCCGCTTTTTACGCGCGACGTTTCGGTGGGCGGCAACCAATACACCGACGCGCTGCAGAAAGAGCTCGACCTGAGCTTTGAAGACGCCGAGAAACTCAAGATGGGCGGAACGCTGGCGGGAGTGAGCGAGGAGCAGCGCACGGCCATTCTTCGATCGGTGTCCGACATTCTGATTCTCGAAATTCAAAAGACCTTCGACTTCTTCCGCGCCACAGCCAGCGGCGAAAACATCCGCCGGATTTACGTGGCGGGCGGGACCGCGCGCGTCCCCGGCCTGCTCGACCTCCTCAAAGAAGAATTCGCCATGCCGGTGGAAGAGCTTTACCCATTCCGAAAGATCGCAATCAATCCCGGGCGCCATGATGAAAGCCAATTGCGCGATATGGCGCCGCGCCTGGCAATTGCCGTAGGCCTGGCGCTGAGGAGCTTTGACACGCCATGATCCGGATCAACTTACTGGGCCAGGCCCGTCCGAAGGCCGCGAAGAAGGCTGTGCCGCTCGAGGCCACCGTCCAGGTGTTGTTCCTGGCCGCGGTCGTCGTGGTAGCGGCAGCCATCCTCGGGATCACTTACTTCCAGGAAAAGAAACAGCTCGACGCCACGAACGCGAAGATTTCTGCGCTTCGGGCGGAGAAAGCCAGCCTTCAGCAGATCAAGGCCGACGTGGACCGGTTCGAATCCGAAAAGAACGTGCTTCAGCAGCGCATAAACGTGATTGAGACGCTCCAGCGCAACCGCACCGGCGGCCAGGAATTGCTCCAGATGGTGGCGAACACCGTGGTGCGAGTCGATTCGCTCTGGCTCACAAGCCTGGAACGCAAAGGCGACGCGCTATCGATCGGAGGCCAGGCGGGATCGATCAACGCCGTGGCAAATTTCATCACCCAGCTCAAGCGGTCGGGTTACTTCGACAAAGTGGAAATCAACGAAGCCAAAGAATCGGACCTTGTGAAGAATGCCCAGACGTTCGGATTTACGATGACGGCCGCCGTGGCCGCATCCGCCGCGCCCGAAGGCCAGGCCAAGGCGCAGCCGGCGGGCACGACACCGGCAGCAGCACCAGCCAATAAGGGCGGGAGGAGCTAGCGATGGCGACAGCATTTCGAGATTGGCCCTGGCCTCTCCAAGCCCTGTTCTATTTGGGGCTGGCATTCGTCATCGTGGTGGCGGGTTTCTACGTGCCGGGTTCCCCGGTTCGCAGCGTGCGGACAGACCTGGAAACGGCGCAGCAATCGCTCAAACCGCTGGAAACCGAGGTTGCTAGCCTCCGCGTGTACAAGCAGCGGCGCGCCGAGCTCCAATCGGAAATGGACGCCTTGCAAAAGCAGCTGGCCACGCTTCAGACGATCGTGCCCGAAGACAAGCAGGCGGATCAGTTCATCCTGATGGTGCAGGCCGCGGCTGCCAGCTCCGGGGTTTCCATTCGCCGGCTCACGGCCAAGCCGGTGACGAACAAGCCCTACTACTTCGAGATGCCCTTCGAGATAGAGGCAGATGGCCCTTATTACTCCGTTTTGGATTTCTTTGCCCGCCTCGGCCGGCTGTCGCGGATCATCAATGTCGGCGACCTGAAGCTCACCGGCATCGGCGCCGCGTCGGGAACCACGAAATACCATCTTTCGCCGGGCACTTCCGTGACGGGAACCATGACAATCACCACCTTCTTTACGCAGGCAGCGCAAGCGGCGGCGCCGGCTCCTGCCGCGGCTGCTGCTGCGCCGGCGAGACGGTAAGGCGATGACGATGAAACTGGCAAAAGCAATCGCGAAAGGTTTGGCGGTGCTAGCGGTTTGCTTGTGCGTGGCTCCCGTGGGCTGGGGACAGGCCAAGCCGGCAAAGAAGCGTGCGGGAAAGGCGAAGCCGGCTGCACAAGGCGCGCCTGCTGCAGCGCCGGCAGCAGCGCCGGCACCTGCCGCGGAAGCCAAGGCGGAGCCGGTTGTGGCCAAGCGTGATCCGTTTGAGCCTCTCGTGAACGAACGGAGAGAAGTAGCGCACGGACCCCTTCCGCCGGGGAAAGCCGGTCTGATCATCGCATCGGTGCGGGTGGATGGGGCGGTGCGTTCGCCGGGCGGGATGATTGCGGTGGTCTCGAACCCCGAGCAGCGCGTGTATTTCATCCGCGAAGGCGACAAGCTTTACGACGGCGACGTGGAAAAGATCGGGCTGGACGGAGTGACTTTCAAAGAGAACTCGAAGGATGCTTTTGGGAAGCCGGTGGAGCGCATCGTGACGAAACGAATCTACGCGAGTGCAGGAGAGCAGCAATGAGGATCATGAATCGAGCGTGGGGGCTGGCCGGGCTGGTTGCGGCAGGCCTGATTTGGACGAATGGAGCGCTCCCGGCGAACGACGGGCCGGTCGTGCATGTGAAGGCAGTGGTCAAGGACGGCGCCGTCCGCCTGGAGGCGCAGGCGAACGGGCCGTTCGAATACACGACTTACCGCCCGAGTGAGAGCCTTTATGTTCTGGACCTGAGCGGCGTGACCGCGGCCGATCCTGCGGGGGCTCGCGTGGTCGCTTCCGACCTGGTGAAGAGCTACCGCCTCATCAATTACGCCGCGGGGCAGAAGCCGGTAGTCCGGCTGGAAATTCTGCTGAGCCAGGGACTTGAGCCGCGACTTGAGCGGCAGGACGCACAGGATCTCATCTTGCTCGTGTCGAGGGCTGCCTCGGCGAAAAATTCGGCACCCGCGGCGACTCAGCCCGCGGCAACCGTGAAGACGGCCTCGGAGAAAAGTTCCGATTCGAAGAGCGCAAACGCGAGCTTCGAGTCCATCCAGCAAGTGAGGCTTGCAGAAGACGCCGGGAAGACCGAAGTCGTCGTCCTCGGGTCGGGCCATTTGAGCTATCACGTGAGCCGCCTGGCAAATCCGGATCGCGTGGTGCTGGATTTCGAAAGCGCGCACTTGAAGACCTCCGACAAAAACATTGCCAGCAACCTGGACCCCGTCCGCGACATCCGCCTGGCACAATTCACGCCGGAAGTTTCGCGGGTGGTGATCGACCTTCGCCAACCGGCGCGCTACACCGTGAGCGCGGAAGGGAATTCGGTGAAGTTGGTTTTTGCAGCGAATCCGGGTCCTTCGGGCGCGAGCAAGCCTGCTCCCCCCGAGCCGCCTTCCAATGTTTCCACCGCAAAAGCCATGGAACCTGCGAGCAGTGCGCCGGTGGCCAAGGCAGAACCCAAGACGGGTGAGATACCGGCTCCCGCGGCAGTCCTCCCGGCGGCATTGACCCAAAGCACCGCAAGTCTTGCAGCGCAGGAAGCCGGCAGCAGCACGCCGGCCGCGATTTCAGCTTCTAGCGCCGCGACGGCTGCCGCTGCTGCGCCCGCGCCCCCCGCAGCTGCGACAACCCCTACACCAGTTGTTGCTCCTGTCAGCGTCTCGCAGCCCCCGGCGCGCGAAGCTGTAGGTCCACTGGTGAATGGACAGTCACCGGCCCCGGCTCCATCCGGAAAATATTCGGGCGAGCCGATTTCAGTGAACCTGAAAGATGTGGATCTGAAGGACTTCTTCCGCCTGATTCATGAGATCAGCGGCTTGAACGTGGTGCTTGACCCCAACGTGAAGGGCACACTCACGATCGTGCTCGATGACGTACCGTGGGATCAGGCGCTCGATATCGTTCTGAAGAACAACAGCCTCGATAAGCAGGTGGACGGCAACGTCCTGCGCGTTGCGACGAAGCAGACCTTGAAGAAAGAAGCGGAGGAGAGCCGCGACCTGGCCAAGGCGCAGGCAGAAGCCGCGGACGTGGTTACGACCACCCGTGTGCTGAGCTATGCAAAAGCTACGGATATGGTGACCACGCTCAAGAAATTCCTCTCCTCGCGCGGCGATGTGCTGGCCGACAGCCGTTCGAATACCTTGATTATCCGCGATGTTCCGACCGTGCTGCCGGTGCTGGATAACCTGATCCGCCAGCTCGACCGGAAATCGCAGCAGGTGGAAATCGAAGCCCGCGTTGTGGCCGCGAACCGGACGTACACGAAACAGATCGGCACGCAATTCGCCTTCGCGGGTGCATTCGGGCCGGCCGATGCAGCAAACCTCCTGGGAGGTTCTTCACAGGTCGGAACCAGCCCCGTCATCCGGAATTTCCCGCCGTTGCCTGCACCTCCCATCATCGTCGGCAGTGGCGGAGCCAATACGACGAGCGGTTCGCTGCCGCTGGTTACAAACCTCGGGGTGGGCGCTCCGACGAGCGGCGTGAGTTACTCGTTCTCGCAAAAGAACTTTGCCCTGGATTTCATCATTACCGCACTGGAAGAGCGCTCGGTGGGCAAGCTGCTGTCAAAGCCGCGCGTAATCACCCAGAACAACCAGAAGGCGATCGTGAAGCAAGGAACGAAGATTCCAGTGCAGACGATCGTCAACAACACGATTTCGGTGCAATTTGTCGACGCCGTGCTGGAACTCGACGTTGTTCCTCAAATCACCGCCGAGGGAACCGTGTTCATGGACGTGGATGTCAAAAACGACCAGATCGACCAGGCCATTCCGCGCGTAGAGGGCATCCCGGCCATCGACACGCAGGAAGCGAACACGAAGGTCCTTGTCAACGACGGCGGAACGGTGGTGATCGGCGGGATCATCGTGACGAACCAGAGCACCGACGTACAGTCGGTGCCGCTGTTCGGCAGCCTCCCGGTGGTGGGCAACCTCTTCAGGCACACCACGGTGAGCTCGAACGCCTCGGAACTCCTCTTCTTCCTCACGCCGCGCATTTTGCCAAGCTAGCCAGCGGGCGGGGGCACACGGAATCGCGGGTCAGGGCGTGGCAGGACAATCAGGGGAAACCCAATCAACCCGGAGCCGGATGGATCGGCTCCGGGTTTCGTTTTCAGCGCTGCGCGCGGACGCGCTCCTCGTGTCGCATCTGCCCAACATTCAGTACCTGTGCGGTTTCACCGGCAGCGCCGGTTTGCTACTGATTGAGCCCAACCGCAGCACCCTTTTTACTGACAGCCGCTATACGTTTCAGGCCCAGGAGGAAGTCGGCGGCGCAGGTGTGCAGATCGCGAAGAAAGGCTTGGTGCGGGCTGTGGGCATGGCGCTGCGCAGGCGGCGAGGACGCACCCGCGTCGCCTACGCCGCCAGCCAGGTGTCAGCGGCACAGAAAGAGGCACTCGTGCGTCAGGCAGGCAGCCGGGTGCGATGGACGGACGGCGGCGGCCTGGTCGAGAAGCTCCGGGCCGTTAAGGACTCAGGGGAACTCGCCACCATGCGGGAGGCGGCCCAGCTGATCAGCGCTGTATTCGAGGAGCTTGTGCCGAAAATCAACCCGGGCACGTCTGAGCTCCAACTGGCAGCAGAAATCGACTATGCCATAAAGCTGAGAGGCGCTTCGGGACCCTCCTTTGAGACCATTGTGGCTTCGGGGGAGCGTTCCGCGTGGGCCCATGCCCGGCCCTCCGCCAAGCTGCTGGGGAAAAACGAATTGGTCGTCCTCGACCAGGGTGCTATACTTCGCGGTTATTGCAGCGACATGACACGGACCGTATTCTTGGGGCAGGCGCCAGAAAACGTGCGTAAAATGTACCAGGCGGTCCGGGAGGCTCAGGCCGTAGCCAAGGCGGGGATCCGGCCCGGCGTGAGCGCTGGAGCCGTGGATCGGGCTGCCAGGCGCATTCTGAGGGGTTATGGACTTGATCGCCGGTTCACACACAGCACGGGCCATGGCCTCGGCCTGGAAGTGCACGAAATCCCGCGGCTGGGGCAGCGCGAGGAGACCATCCTGGAAGAGAGCATGGTCCTGACCGTCGAGCCTGGGGTTTACGTCGAGGGAGTGGGCGGAATTAGAATTGAGGACGACGTCGTAGTCACCGCTTCAGGTGCCGAGGATCTCACGAGCGCGCCGCAGGAACTTCTCGAACTTTAAATGGCAAAGAAACCGAAACCAGCCACAAGTTCAAACAGTAAGGCCGAAGGCGTGAACCTTTCCGAGGTGGAGCGCCTGCTCGGGTTCATGGACGAGCATGGTCTGGAAGAATTCGAATACGAACGCAATGGCCTTCGAATTCGGCTGAAAAAGCCCTCTGCGTCGCACCCAGGTCTCTCGCGGACGTTGTCCCTCCCGGAAATTGTAGTGTCGGGCGCCGCAGGGTCGGCCGAGGCAGTGGGCGATTCGGTTGCATCCAAGCCCGGCCACTCGGCGGGCCGCCAGAGCGGCTCGGAGGCGGCAATTTCCGAGGACCTCCACGTGGTCAAGTCGCCGATTGTGGGCACATTTTATGGTTCCCCCAGCCCCGGAGCGGATGCGTTCGTAACAGTGGGGGCGACTGTCGAATCCGGCCAGGTGCTTTGTATCATCGAAGCCATGAAGCTGATGAACGAAATCGAGTCGGATGTGGCGGGTGAAGTGGTGCGAATCTTCGTCGAAAACGGACAGCCGGTGGAATACGGCGAGCCGCTGTTCGGCATCCACCCT
>Ga0187781_10000888_pt1 | contig 22119 bp, 11 predicted proteins | sample 0715_SJ02_MP02_2_FD_132447 | JGI IMG/M metagenome (GOLD analysis project Ga0187781, IMG submission 132447) | Tropical peat soil microbial communities from peatlands in Department of Meta, Colombia - 0715_SJ02_MP02_20_MG | ecosystem: Environmental > Terrestrial > Soil > Wetlands > Peat | place... | reverse complement strand
CATGTGGGGTAGGAGCGGGTAGGCGAACCGGTCGTCCGCCACGAGGGGAAATAACTCTGGTGCGACCGCAATGATGGAATTGGGCCCCACGAACTTGAGGAGCTTCTGAACTTGCTGGTACCCCGTCGTATTGACGGACGGGCCGAGTCCCAGACTGGCTTGCTCGGCAAACGGCTGGTTCGTCTTGAACTGGGCCGCCCAAGGGTTGAGCGGGTTGAAAAACAGGTTGAACACCAGAATCCCCGTGAGGACCGTCCCCACGATCGCGATTCTCGAACGGCGGTGAAGCCGCCGCGGCCGTCCGCGGACCATGGAGAGGCCCTCCAGTCCTGGCTCAGAACCGACCGTGGATTGAGACGGGTCTGCGGCCGGTTCGGCGTGAGTTTCGACCCACTGCTGGGAGCTTTCAGGTCGTGCGCCAATCGTGGGCGAGCTCGACGGAGCTTCGTCTTCTCCCCAAGTGGCGGGGGCGGCGCCCGGGGGACCCGGCTCAGAGCCCGAGCTGGGCGGGCCCGAACCCCCGACGGATCCCCTCGTGGGGCGCTCCATCCAGAGCTTGAGCTGGGCCAGGCCGTAGACGAACCCGATCATCAGGACCGAGGCACCGATGAACGAGTACTGGTTGCCCATGCGATAGAGGCTCGACGTTGCGAGGAGCGTGAATGCGATCCACGGCGCTGCGATCACGAATGTCCGGGGAGCGAGGAGAGGGACCATTGCAAGGGTGCCGAACATCACGAGCCAGAAGACGAGCTTCTTGGGCCAGTTCGCGACGAAATTGGAGACCGTGAAGTTCGCCGCATAGACGGGCTGGGCCAGGGAAAGGTGGTACTTCGCCGGCAAGGGAGGGAGGCCGAGGAGCCAGCCGCCCGACCGGACGAACTCGTGCAGCAGGATGTAAGCCACGACCGACCCGGCCAGAAGCGACATCGACGCCCGTACAAGTCGGTCCTTGCGCAGGGCGGAACCGATTCTACGAAGACCGGCACGAGTTCCGGTCGAAGTCGATCCGTCGGAGCTCGTTCGGGAGCGGAACCGCGGTCGAACGAGTCTCCACGCCGGGCCGATGTAGGGTATCAGAAAGAAGACTGCGATGAAGAATAGCAGGACCGGAGTGATCTCCAGAGTCACGTAGGCGAGGACGACGAGGGGCAACGCGAGAGCGTACCGGCCGTTCAGCCATAACCAGAAGATCGTGAAGATCTCGACCGGGATGAACGCTTCCCAGTGGAAGCTGAAGATCCCCGAGAAGGCAGGCATCCAGGCGAGATAGACACCGGCGGCCACCAGGGCCCACCGATCGGAGCGCATCAGGTGACGGGCGATTCCGAACAGCGGCAGCGCGGCGAGCGCCAGAGCGGCATCCTGGATGGCGAAGAGGGTGAACGGTCCGGGCCCGACCGCGTATGCCGCGGCGACCGGATAGGCGAAGAGCACCGGGTGAACAAGAAGGTAAGAACACCGGTCGTTCCGTCCGCAGTTCGTCGCCTCGTAGAAGGGGTACGGCTTCCCCCCATGGATCGTGGACGACAACGACTGCTGGTTCACCGACAGGTCGTACGTGCCGATCGCGTTGAAGTGGAGCTCGACGAAGTTGATCCAGGTACCCGCAAGAGCGATCGCGAAGTACGCCAGCAGCATGACACAGACCCAGCGGTACGCCGGCCAGGCCGAGAGTCGTGCAATCAACCCACGCATCACAGCTGATGTTTCCTATCGAACGATGACTGGGCGTACGTATAAGGACTGGTCCGTCGAGGAGGCGACCCTGAGGACGGTGGGCGCAAACTTCGTGCACACTTCGACAAGTCCCGTCTCCCCGCACAAGAGAGACGCGTCCCGTCTCGTTCTGGGACCGACTCTCGGACGGCCTTGGCCGTCAGCTCGGGACCCCTTTCGATCGTGCGAGCCCTCAGCCCAACGAGGAGCGGAGGGAACGATGCTCCGCACCACAACGAGTCGTGACTAAAGAATCGAAAAGAAGAGGTTGGTCTCCCTCAGCCGCCTAAATCCCTACGTCAGGTAGGCGCACGAGTTCGCCGGAGCGCTCGTGGTAATCGTGTCGCCGAGCGAGTTGTGCGATCCGTAGTCTCCCATCACCGGCCAGGCGGAAATCACTTGGCCGTGGTTCAGACCGGAGTAGCCCGGTCCATTGACCCAGGTCGTGTTGAGCATGTTGAACGACCCGTACGAGAGGAGCTGGACCTCCGTCACGAACGACTTGGACTCGAGGGCCCACGGGCAGGGGGTAAACCCGGCTCCTGTCCCGATGTAGTTCACGGTCGGGAAGTCGTGGCTCCCGTTGAGCGCGAGAGCCACCGGGACGGTGGTTCCGTAGACATAGTAGGTCGCGTTGTAGTTGCTGCCGTACTGCTGGACGTTGAAGGTGTCACCCTCCGAGTTGATCGCGACGTTTACGCTCGAGGTGACCGCACCGCCCAGAACCGACGTGCCCGCGCACGAATAGAAGCTTCCGTCCAGGTTCAGGTTGACGGTGGAGTAGAAGCTGTGGACGTTGATGATGAGACAGTCGTACGACCCCTCGACGTTGATGTTGAGCGTCCACCCCTCGGCTGTCGCCGGAGTGTTCTCGAAATTATAGTTGAGTACCAGCGGGCTTCCCGGGAATCCCGACTGGGTGCTCGTGCACGTTTCAACCATTCCCACGGTGGTAATCGTGGTACAGAGATTGCCGGTATTCCACCCGGGGTTCGGCGGTCCCAGCATGGGCATGTTCGAGGACATCGAACCCGCCATGGGGGCAATCCCCGCGACGCTGGGGAAGGCCAAGAACGCCATTCCAATCAGCGACGCTACGACGACTCCGATCCCCGCCTTCGCGATGAGTTTCATTTGTGACCCCTCTCTGCTCCTGGTGCCTACCCGGCTTATCGAGGCGAGTAAGTGCCACAATATAAAGTCTCGTTTCCGAAAAGCCCCCAGTCTGGAGAAACAACGAGACTACGGGAGATCCGGGGGTCGGACTCCGCGTCGCGAAAAGCGGATTGCCATCGAGAAATCCTCTCGGTAGAACTTCGTCCGGCGACCCGAACGTGTTGCAGTCGCTCGCCGGCACATATCGACACATGCGATCGCGACGTATCACATGCTGCCGGAATTTAGGATGGAGATCTCATGAAGGCTCGAGGTCGCGGGAACCCCTCGCCGGAGTCGATGGGGGAATATCCTGACTCCAGTTGAAACGGCGAGCCCCTGCGAGAGCGAAATCGGAACGGCGTACCACCACCCGGCCCGGACAGAGTTCGGCCGCTAGTGAGAGACACCCGAATCGGGGGAAGCCGGGGGGCTTGCAGAAGACCCCCGAAGACGGCGGCGGCGGAAGAAAACGATCAGCACAACGAGCGCGACAACCGCGATTGCGATTGCGGCGCCCAAGTACTCGAAGAGCAGCGCCCCTTGTCCCGAGGAAACCGTGACCGGTGGCGGAGGACGATCCGCGCTGACCGAGATGTTCGTCCAATTCACCCCCGAATACGTCCATGTGTCATTCATGGGCGGCGAGAGTGACGTGGTCGAGCCCGATCCCCCGAAGAGGACGAAGTACTGGTCGAGAGCATCGTAGGCGAACGCGGCTTCGAACCGGGTTGATGGGCCGGACACAGTCGGGGCTCTCGTCCATCGGCCGGACGCGCCGAGAGTCCATGTCGAGTCCGAGGTGGAGCCATTGAAGCTCACCGCCCCGCCGAAGAGAACCCCGACCTGGTCCGAGGTGTTCACCGCGACCGAGGCGAGCACGCGTCCCGCGGGAGCGTGCCCGGAGTTGATCTCTTGCCAGCCGCCAGAGATCCACGACCACGAGTCAGCGAGGGACGAAGTGTTGCCTTGGCCCCCGTACATGTCGACGTAGGCGCCGGGGGCCCAGTAGAGCATCGCCGAACCGAATCGCGGTGAAATCGGCCGGGGAGATTCATGGACCGGCTCAAGGGTCCATTGCCCGCTGGCGAACGTCCACGTCGCGCCGGTCGTCTCGTTCTCCGGCGAGGTACCGCCGAACATCACGATCACCCCCAACGCGGCATCGTACGTGCACCCGGTCCAGGCGAGCGGCGGGGGGGAGAGAAGAGGGTGGAGCTCGCTCCACCTGCCGTGGACGAACTCCCAGGTGTCATTGGCGAGGGGCCGGTTCGGGGTCGTCAGCTGACCCCCGAAAAGCACGAGGTATCCTCCTGCCACATCCCATACCGCGCATGCCCCGACCCGGGCGGTAGGGGCTGTCGTTTCGGAAAGCTCGGTCCAGCGACCGCCGGAGAATGTCCACGTGTCATTGTCCCCGTTGGATCCTCCGAAAAGAACCACGTACCGATCGACCGGGTCGTACACCATCGCCGCGCCCGAGCGGGCTGTGGGATAGTAGGGAGCCACCACCCCAACTGGATGAACCGACACGGACAACGAGACTCCCGCGAAAGTAGTCGGCGCAATGAGCAGGAACACGACTGCGCCCCAGGAGAGAAACCCTCTCCCCGTCACCGGATCACTCATTGGACCCTGGGGCGACCGCTCCGGAATTGGCTGCTGGCACCGGTTCTCCCCCCCCACCTGGCGGCCGATCGGGAGGAGGTTCCGCTGGCGCCGAAGATCCTTCCGCCGCTGACTCCGGAGGCGAGAACGGCTCGAGCGGGGTGGGCGATCTCTTCCGACCGCGTCGAAGGGCTAGGACGATGATGAGGCACGCGATCGCGGCCACACCCACACCGATTACGAGGTACTCGAAAGACTTCGAACTCGGCTTCCCCGGAACCGTCACGTGGGAAGCCTTGGTAGGCAAGGGCAGCAGCTGGGACCAGTTCCCACCCACGTATCGCCAGGTGTCCGCGAGCGTGCCGGTCGTGCCCGTCCCGCCGAAGAGGATCACGGTCGAGTCCGCGCTGTCGAAGGCCATTCCTGCCGAGCTGCGGGCTGCGGGGGACCACGGAGTGAGGATCGCCCAGACGCCGTTCAGATAGGACCAGGTGTCGTTCAGAGGACCCGACGAACCCACGCCTCCGAACATCAGCCCGTAATCGTCGTTCGCGTCGTACGTGAAGGCGGCATCCATTCGGGGCGAGGGCAGGAACTGGGGGGAGAGTTCGGTCCAGTTCCCCGCTGAATACGCCCAGGTGTCCTGGAGAAGCCCGGTGCTCCCATCGCCCCCGAACAACACCACGGTCTTTTGGGGAGGGTAGTAGGTCATGGCGGGTCCCTCCCGTGGCGAGGGCGAGACTGTCGGAGAAAGCGGGGTCCACGTCCCGTTCGGGAACGAGGTATTCTGGAAGCTCCACGTGTCGGCGAGATCACCGGAGCTCCCGTTCCCTCCGAACAGGATCACTTGGTTCGTGGCGCTGTCGAACGCCATTCCGGCCCCAGAGCGAGGGGGCGGCGAGGGGCCGAGCGAGGTGTTCACCTCGAACCAGTCTCCTTTGAAGTACGCCCAGGTGTCGTTGTACCTCTGTGAGCCATCGGTGCCGCCGAAAAGCAGGACGTAGCCGGCGTCCCCGTCGTAGACCATCGACGCTCCGGATCGAGCGGAAGGTGAGGTGGGCGGGGTGAGTAGGAGCCAGACCCCTCCGACGAACCGCCACGTGTCGTTCACATACCCGCCCGATTGGTTCTGTCCGCCGAAAAGGAGAACGTACCCGTCCTTCCCGTCGTACGTGAAGGACATGCTGCTCGTTGGAGGCGGGGACGGGATGAGCGTGAGATTCACCCAATCGCCCGAGCTGAACTCCCAGAAGTCGGAAAGGATCGGGGCAGCTCGCTGAGGCTCGCTCAGGCCCCCGAACATCAGAACGTTCCCCGTCGATGGGTCAAAGACCATGCCCGCCGAGAATCGACCCGGGGGATAGAGGACCGGGCGGATCTGGGTCCAGTTCCCCCGAGAGAACATCCAGGTGTCCGCCAAGGATGTGTCTAAGGCACCTAATCCGCCGAACAGAACGACGGACCCGGTCGTCGCATCGTAGACTAGGCTCTCCGCCCAGCGAGCCGGGGGCGATGCCTCGGGGGAAAGCTCCGCCCACGTGCCGTGAGAGAATGACCAGGTCTCGTTGGACGTCTCGTTCCTGGCCCCGTTCTGGCAAACCCCGCCGACCTTCACGGTGCCTCCGAACATGACGATGTATCCGGCGGCAGCGTCGTACGCGATCCCAGCGTCGATCCGACAGTTGGGAGTATCCGCTCGAGGGGTGCCATCGGTGATGTTGGTCCACGCTCCACCCTTGAACGTCCATGTGTCACCGAGGAATTCCTTGGCGTAATCGCCGCCAAATAGGACGACGTATCCGTCGACCGCATCGTACGTCATCATCGCGTAGTACCGTCCCGGCGGGCTATCCAGAATGTTGGTGATGTTGTGCCAAGCTCCGCCGTGGAACGCCCATGTGTCACTGTAGTAGCTCACGTTGCTCACGTTCGTTCCGGGACCTTTGGGGAGATGGTACTCCCCGCCGAACAGGATGACCTCGGCGTCCGCCGCGTCGTACGTCATGCTCGCCTCGGTCCGGATTGCCGGATACGAAGTGAGTTTGAGTTCTGTCCACGCCCCGCCGAGGTACGTCCACGTGTGGTCCCCAGCGGTTCCGCCGTAGACGAGGACATAGCCGTCGGCAGCGTCGTAGACGACCTCCGCCCCCCAACTCGCGATCGGATTGGACCCCGGCACCTCGCCAGTGACCCCCGAATCGTCGGTCGAAGAGGACATTGGCTGACAGGTTCCCGACTCTCCCCCGTTCCCGGTGCCGCACTGGACGGTTTGACCCGACGCGGGTCCGTTCCCCTCCTCCAATGATTTCAGCGCCTCCGAGACTTGTTCGGAGGGCGTCGTCGAGCCCTTGGTTTCACCAAGAGCGGGACCCGACACCCTCGCATGAACCCCCGAAAGCGCGGTCGAAGTCGGTGTGACGAATGCGCTCAGCGAACCCAGGAGGACGATGGCGATCACGACCCACAGGACCAGATGACGGGCCGGCGCTCGGAGATTCGCTTCCGCCCTCGAAGTCCGCGGGCCCTTCGAGACGGTCATGCCGCCAGTGTTTCGAGCGTTCACGTCGAGAGCGAGGGCAGGGCAGGAGGTGATAAAAATAGGTTCTGAACCGGACGAATATCGCAGAGGAGACGCCACTCCCCTATCGGGAAGGCTTCCCTCGCAAAACCGCTCGGCCAGGGCGAGTGGATCCGACGCACAATCTCCCTTCCCGCCCTCCCATACTCCCGTGACGGGGTGGAGGACTGGCATCCGACGGCCGAGGAGGAACGATGCCCGCCGTCCATCTCTCGGAGGGCCTGCGAACCCGTCAGAGTCGATGCATTGGCCGCCAGCTGGCGGGACATGCTCTCTTGTAGGTCATCCCCCAGCGAGTCAGCGTAGGAGCGGATGACGTGATTGAATCTCGAGGGATGTCTCCGCATCGTGCGGATTCTGCGACCCCTTCCGCGAAGGACAGGAAAACCGCACGATTTTCGCCGCAGGATGAACGAGTTTCACCAAAAGCTCTAAAACGTATCAATGCGCACTAGTAAGTGTCCCTGACGTTCTCGATGGTTTTCGGACGCCGGCCGATCGGCATCGTCGGAGAGATTCTCGCCCTGGCAGTGGTCGCTTTCGCGATCTTCGGTCTCGCGGTCCCGTCGCACCTCGTGCTCGGCGAAACCGGCCCGAGCCCCCGCTCCGCAGACCGTGGTCCAACCGTTCCGAGCGCTCCGGGAAGAGTCCGCGATTTAGCCCCGAGGCACGCCGGATCTGAGGCGACGCAAGCGAACCCCGCGAACTGCTCGCAAGGCCAGCAGGGCATTCGAGTCTCTCCCTCTACGCCCGCCCTGCAGACCGCCCTGCTGACCGACTACGACACATTGGGAGCAGAAGGGGGCGGCACGATCGAGCTCGAAGCCGGCACGTTCGTACTTCACGCCACGCTCGTGTTCCGAGGGTACGGCAACGTCTCGATCCAGGGTGCCGGGGTCGGCAAGACCATCCTCTCTCTCCCGAGCGATCCGGTGGGGAAGTTCATCTCCACGACCGGGCAAAAGCTCGGCCTTTGGAACTATACACTGGGGCATGTCGTGGACGGCTCCGTGGCCGACTTCATCCGGGTCGACGGGCCGACCCCGATCAACAACTTCGAGATGTGCAGCCTGACTCTTCGGGCCGAGGCGAACAACGCGAGCGAGGACTGGGACGGTTCCCTCCTCTTCGATTCGAGCGGGGGATACCACCACGTCTACGAGGACCTCGCGATGTCGGGGTTCTACGGCCCGAGCACGATCCCGAATGGGATCCACCTCGAGGATTTCTCGAACTCGTCTCGCGGGTATGATTACGTCGTCGACAACGTGACCGCAGACAACAACACCCTTCCCTTCGAGTACAGTCCGTGGGTCGTCGGCGGGCCGAACTTCCTCAACATCGGACCGATTGTGAACTGCACGATCGAGAACCTTACTGGAATCGGACTGTTCGCCTTCGAGCTCGCTCCGCCTCAGGGATGCGTCGTCGAGAACGTCAACGTCACCGGCCACGTCCTCATCGATCCGGTCGTCGGGGGCTCCTGGGGCAACACGCTCTTCCAGAACCTGACGGTCGACTCGAGGAACACGGCTGCGCCCAACGCGATGGGAGCGTCGGTCGCGAACGGCACCTCGCATGGGGCGAGTACGTTCACGCACATGCGCTGGAACCGGGACACCTTCTACGGGAACGTGCTCCATGGCCAGAACCTGGTCGACATCGAGAATTCGACCTTCTACGGTGGGCTCAACGGGACTCCGTCCATCTTCACGGGGAACCAGGTCGTCATGACGGACTGGAGCCCGAACCGCGTGGACCTCCCGATCGAGATCGACGGCTGTCCCGGGGGAGGGATGGCGTCGAACTTCTCGTCGAACACCTTCGTCTTCCCGAACAGTACATTCAAGCTCGATCCATTCGTGCTCAACGTGCCTCTGAACTCCTGGTGGAACGATACAATCGAGATCGCGGGGAGGAGCACGGGCTTCCTGTTCCGGGCCCCGGATATCACGCTCGCGAAAGCCAGCGTGTTCTCGAATATCTCCTACCTCTCCCTGGGGAACGGCTCGCCCGTCTCGCTCACGCTCCTCGATCTTGAGAATTCCCCCGGCTTCGTGGATCTCGGGGCCACGGTTGGGCTCCTCAGCCAGATCCTCAACAACCTTCCCCAGTACGCCCCGACTCCTCCCACCGACGTTCGTTCTCTGGGCTTGAACACGACGACCGTTCACTTGGCGTGGAACGCGTCACAAGGGAACGTCACCAATTACACCGTCTATGCCGGGACGAATGCGTCGAACCTCTCGCTTGCTTTTTCCGCCGGTCTCGGGACCGAGTACTTCGTCGGGGGGCTTCAGCCCGGGACTCAGTACGATTTCGAGGTCGTGGCGTGGAACTCGTCGTTCCCCTCCGCGCCCTCTGACCCATTCGAGGCTGCGACCGAGACCCTGCCACAGTATGCGCCGGGCGCCCCGAGCGGACTCGGGGTCACGGGAGCCGGAACGACATCCGTCGCCCTGAACTGGAGCGCCCCGAAGGGGAACGTCACGAACTATACGATTCTGGTCGGCCTTGCCGACTCGGACTGGAGTCAACGGATCTCCGCAGGGCTCGTGCTCGACTACAACGTGAGCGGCCTCGCATCGAACACGACTTACTTCTTCGCGATCGTGGCGTGGAACGCGAGCTGGTCGTCCCCGCCCAGCGCGGCGGTAAGCGCGACGACCCTGCCAGCGGCGACGCCCCCGCCGACGGGTACGACTCCGCCGAGCCCGCCCCCCGCTCCCTCCCCGGGCTCCCCGCCACCCGAGACCACGTCGCCCGCGGTGGGTTCGGTCCTCACTTCGTTCGACCAGTTGATTCTGGTCTTCGTTGTCGCGGGCCTCCTCGCGGTGGTCCTGGGGGCGCTGGCCGGGGTCGCGGTCCGCCAGGCGCGAGCCCGGCGTCTTCGAGGGAAACACCACTCGCGAAGCGCGAGATAGGGGCTGGACCGATAGGGCTCGTCGGGCAGGAACGGCCGCAGCCGTTCGCTCATTCTGAGCGATTGTCGCAGATCAGGTTCCCGGCGAAGTAGCGGATCTGATTGGCCTCGTGAACCGAGAACATGCCTCCCGGCGCGTAGTCGCGAATCGCCGTCAAGCGGCGGAAGTGGGATCTCAAGAAAGCCCACAGTGGTTCGTTGGAGTACCGCCACGTCCACTCCACGATCAGACGGAGCCCCGGGTTCTCTCGGAGCGTGTCGGTCAGGCCTTCCAGCACGAGGTGCTCGGCACCTTCGGCGTCGATCTTGATCCAGTCGACCCGATGACCCTTCAGGACTTCATCGGCCCTCTGAACGCGGACCTGGATCGAGTTCCGGCCCTGGCGAGTGAAGCTCGAGCGGCTGTCGAGGTACCTCGAGATGAACAATTGCTGGGTCCCCGATCCCGAACCCAAGGCGACCGAAAAGAGCTCCACGTTCCTTGGAGAACCGTTCAACGAAACGTTCCGCGAGAGCCGGTCGAACGCGTCCGGATTCGGCTCGAACGACCAGACATGCCCGCTCGTTCCAACGCGCGACAGCGCAAGGATCGTATAGTAACCGTTGTTCGCTCCTACGTCCACGAATGTCGAACCTTCGTGGAGCTCGGAGAGCATCAGGTCGGAGGTTCCGGGTTCATAGCCGGGTCCCTCGGCCATCTCTCGAAACATCTGAAAGTCTTGGGCATTCGTCAGATTGAGCGAAAACTCGACGCCGAGATGCGAGAGCGTGACCGAGGGGCCCCATCGGCGGATAGCGTCCCGCTGGCCCTTCTGGGAGATCAGGTTCAGCAACGCCTCGTGAGCCTCTCGTAAGGTTGGAGTCCGGGCCGTGTAGTACGCAAGAGCCGGAATCCTTCGCTCAAACCACAAGGTCGCCGCCAACTGCCGTCGCCGACGGGAAGGGAGAGCCGTCGGGGCGGTGACCTCCGAGGTCTCACGATGAGAGGTCCGGGGAATCATCTCCAAACTCCCACCCCCCGGGACCTCGGCCCCTCGATTCGCGGACGTGAATGCGTTTCGCTCCACTGGCGCACCCGGTTGGCGGAGTGCTCCTCCTCTTCTGGTAGAGAGAGGTGGCATCTCCTACTGGCCCCGGCTACCACATAAAGGCTACCGGGGACCGCCTCGGGCCGTGCGGACCGAATCATTCGGAACCCTTGGGGTGGAGATTTGAACTCAAGACCTGCAGGATTCCGAAACCGCACGTGCTCGTAACCTCTCAGTCGCCCGAGTGATTCAGGATGGCTCAGGAGCGCGCTGCCATTGCGACAACGTAGCGCTTCACCTCCCCCCAGACCCATGTGAACGGCCGGGCGGCGGCCCCGCGTCCACGGGAACATCTTTTTAAGCTCGATTCAAGCAGATTGGCTCGATGCTTCGGGTGACTAGTCCGGGTGCAACCCGCGGATTGGTGGTGAGTTTGGTCTTACTAGCCGTTGTGATTCTGGTAGCTTGGGTTCCGCCGAGCCAACCGTCCCAGGTCGTGACCCAATCCTCGGGTATTGGGGCGGCTCACGGACCGTCGGTCAGCGGGCGGGGATCTGAGTCGGGCGTCGGGCTGGTCCCGAGTCGGACCACTCCTCTACCGGCCGACGTCCCCCTCGTGCTGTACGGCGTAGTGGCCACAATCCGAGTCGGCAACGATCCGGTTTCCGCAGCGTATGATAGCGCGAGTGGGAATCTCTACGTATCGAACACCGGCTCAAACAACTTGTCCGTCGTTTCCACGTCCACGCAAAAATCGATCGCCTCTGTTGCGGTCGGTTTCAACCCAACGGGAGTCGTCTACGACAACACGACCCAGTCCGTGTACGTCGCGAACTCCCAGCAAGCCGACGTGAGCGTGATTGACACGACAACCAACCATGTGAAGTCGACGATCCCAGTGGGAATCCAGCCAGTCGGGGTTGCGTTCGACGGTGCGTCCAACCTGATCTTCGTGGCGAACGAAGGATCGAACAACGTCAGTGTTATCGCCGGCGCGACGGAGAAGGTTACGGCGACCATCCCGGTCGGCATCGAGCCGATCGCTGCCGCGTACGATCCGGCGACCCAGGACCTCTACGTCGCGAATGCGATCTCGAACAACGTCACCGTGATCGATGTCGCGACCGACACGGTCGTGGCGAACGTCGGTGTGGGGACCGCGCCTCAAGGGGTGGCGTACGACAGCACGAACGGGGACGTGTATGTCACGAATCTCGACTCGAACAGTACCAGCGTCATCAGCGCTACCACGAACTCCGTCGTGGCGACGATCACGACCGGGCCGAGTCCGACCGGCGTCGCGTTTGACAATACCACGGGCGTCGTCATTGTGGCGGCGGAGCTCTCAAACGAGTCCCTCGTCATCTCGGGCTCGACGGATTCCGTCCTCTCCCGAGTTCGCGTCGGAACGTTCCCGGTCGGCGTCGCCTTCGACTGGGCCAACGGCTGCGCTTACGTCCTGAACGCCGCCTCCGACAACGTGAGCGCCGTCGGTACGTCGACGCACCCCCCGTACGCGGTCGACTTCACCGAGACCGGCCTTCCGGTCAGCAGCCCCTGGTCGGTCATCCTGAACGGGACTACAGGCTCCTCGACGAACGGCACCGTTGCGTTCTCAAAGTTGAACGGGACCTACTCATTCTCGGTGAGCTCTGTCATCGGGTACTCGGCGTCGCCGGCGAGCGGCAACGTGACGGTCGACGGCTTCCCGGTGACCGTTGCGATCCGGTATACCGAGGCTCTCTACTCCGTACAGTTCACGGAGACCGGACTTCCGAACGGCACCCGATGGTCGGTAACGCTGTCCAATACGCTGACCAACACGTCGCTCTCGATTGCAGCATTCGACGCGCCGAACGGCACGTACGACTACACCGTCACGGGTCCCTCGGGATACTCGGCGACCCCGGCCTCGGGTTCGGTCACCGTCAACGGAACGGGCGTGTCGGTATCGGTCAAATTCTCCTACGGGCAGTCCACTCCGCCACCGACGTCGGGCTCGGGTTCGAAGTCCTCCCCGGCGGCCTGGCCGCTCTGGGTCTGGATCGTGCTCGTCATCGTGATCGTAGGGGTCGTGGCGGCATTGGTCTTCGCGGTGCGGCGCCGGCCCAAGGGGCAGACCTCGACATCGTCTGGCTCGCCCGAGGAGTCGAGTCCCCCGACGGATTCGACTCCGCCACCGGGCGTGCCACCCTCAACGTAGCCCTCAGAGCATTCGTTCCGTTCGGGGCCGCGGGCCCGGCACGGGTCGTGCTGCCCCGAAAGAGTCGAGCTAGCCGTACCCCCAGGAGCGCAACCGCTCGTCGACCTCCTCGGTAACGCCGGACGCCGAAGGGTTCAATAGCGAGCTGCCCGCGCGTCGCGCCGCCTCGATCACCGGTCCGAGCTCGGGATCCGATAGCCGGGAGTCGGTGAGCGACGACGGCGGGTCGGTCGAAATGTCCCATCCTCGGACCGCACCAGAGACCGGGTCCACGACGATCTTCCTCTGGCCGAGGTATGCAGCGATCGAGAAGACATTCAGCTCGGCCTGCCGCTGCAGGCTCAGGTGCGCCATCAGTGGGCGGTTCCAGTCGGTCCCGTCGCCTGCGGCCAGAAGAGGAAATGGGCGCTCCGAGTCGATCAGATCCTGGAGGCACGCCCCGGAATTCGGAAGATTGAACGACGCCCCCGTGCTCCGAAGTACGGTAGGAACGGCATCCATCGGAGTCGCCCATCCTCGGCCGATGGATCCGGCCCGCTCCGCCTGAGGGAAGCGGACCCAGAGCGGCACACGGAGCATCTCCTCGTGCGTGCTGATGCCGTGCCAGACCATCCCGTGCTCGCCGAACGCCTGGCCGTGGTCGCTGGTCAGGAGGAGGAGAGTGCGGTCCCATCGCCCGGCGTCGCGGTAGATCGAGACGATCCGCTCGAGCCGGCGGTCGATCACCTGGATCGTCCGACGGTAGAGCTCGTGCATCCGGGCCATGTCGTCCGGTGGCGGGTCGGGGCGCTCAAGCACCGCGAGCGCGTCTTGGGCGATCCGCATCGATTTCCACCACTCGGGAAGCGACCGGGCGTCCACGAGATCGAGCAAGTACGGCTCGTGGGCATCGAGAAGGTTGATGAAGCAGTACGTCGGCCGGTGGACGGGCTGCCCGACCAGCCACTGCCTCAGGGAAGGCTCGATCCAAGGGTTGAGATTCCCGACCCATCGACCCTCCGGGTCGGCGATCCGCCGGCCGATGCCGTCGCCGAGAGCAAGGGTGGCCGGAAGGCGCTGGAAGATGAGCTTCAGCGTCCGTGTCGTGCGATCCCGGAACGAAAGGGGAGTCGGCTCGGTGGGGACGGGGGCGTCACCGGCCCGCTGCATGTGGGTGGGAGTCGAGCGCCATCGGTGGACCTGCTCCCACCACTCGCCCCACGCCGAGAAATCGAATCCGTCGACGAGGCCGTAGTACGGGCTGATGATTGGGTTCCCCGAGAACGACGCCGTCGCGTACCCGTGGGCTCCCAGGACCGACGCGAGCCGTCCCACCCGGGGATCGAGTCGCAGGCTCCCCCGACCGTGGCATCCGTGCTCCCAGGGATAGAGCCCCGTGAAGATGCTCGCGTGGGAGGGGAGCGTCCACGGCGCCACGCTCACGGCCCGCGGGAACACGACGCTCTCCCTCTGCAAGCGTCCGGCGAACGGCATCGGGACAGGGTTCGGCCCCCCGCCCGGGAACTCGCTCGCCCGCACGCAATCCATCACGACGATCAGAACGTCCGGGGCAGCGGCGCCAGGAGCTGCGGTCGAGCTGGCTCCGCTCATCTGGGTTCAATCTCCGGGGTCGAGTGGGAAGAAAACTTCCGGGCGGGCCGGCGCCGGGTCACATTGCTCCTCGATCTACGGGAGTCTCGAACCATCCGTCACCTCCCCGATGGGGGTGGGAAGGGAGCGTTCGAGGATCCGACGAAGCCGCGGGAGCGGGCGGCCGACCAGCCGCTCGGCAACACGGCAGGCCACGAAATCGCCCTCCTCGACACTTCGTGTCACGAGCACCGCGGCGATGCAGAGCGCGACACCGACGAAGTACAGCGGAAACACAATCCATGAGGGGTGCGGGAGGTACAGGAACCCGAAGAACACCGGAATCCCGACCGCGAGCGAGAGTCCGAGGGGGTACAATAATGATCGACGGAAGGGCTGGATGCCGAGCTGCCAGTAGAAGGCGACCGATGCGGTCGCGGGATACAGGACCCGGGCGACCGTCCAAGCGATCGCCGCCCCCATCAATCCGAAGGTTGGGATCAGGGCGAGGCTCAGCGCGATGTTCGACCCTGCGGAGATTCCGGTGGAGATCAGGAGGGGGCGAGTCGCCCCGATCCCGGCCAGGGCCGCGTTCACCGGTCCGAACAGAATCGAGATCAGCGCCCCCACCGTGATCAGGACGAGCGCCCCGGACCCCGGTAGGTAGCTCGGTCCAAAGACGGTCGAGATGGAGTCGTTCGGAAGGATGGCGAACAAGAAGAAGATCGGAACGGTGAAGACCATCATCCAGCGCGTGGTCGTGACGAACATCTCGCCGAGCGTCTTGGTGTCGCCCTGCCCCTTCAGCCGGGCCGCGACCGGGAGGAAAATGTAGGTGACGGCGGCGCTCACGACGAGGATGAGCCGTGCGAGCGTCATCACGGCTGAGTAAATCCCGACGTCGAGCTCGGGCCAGAACACCCCGAGAATCAACGTGTCGACGTACGCCGTGACGAACGTGAGCGTCGTGACGCCCCAGAGCGCGAACGAAAGGGAGACGAGACCAGGAGGGAGGTCCCGATGGGGGAGCGGTCCGGTCGGGAGGTGCTTCGGGAGTCGCCGGATCGTGTAGGCGAGCAGCGCGACGAATGTGACGACGTTCGAGATGACCCACGCGAGAAGGGCGCCTTCCAGCGAGAGGTGGAAGTAGAAGAAGACGAACACGAAGACGACGAACGCGGCCGGCTGGACCGCCTGGTTGAGCCATGCGTTCGGGAGGGTGTCCTCGAACCCTTGGAAGATGGAGGCGAGGAAGGTGCAGAGCAGGGTCAGACCCACCGTGATCGAAAAGAGGCGGAACACGAGAGTGAGCGGGCCACTCTGTGCCGGGTCAAACACGGCGGCGATCGACCCCGCGAAGAAGTAGACGAGAGCCGAGGAGGTGAACGCCGTGATACCGGTGATCACCGCCGCCCACCGGATCACCCGGCGCCGAAGTGCCGGGTCCGGGTTCTCCGCAATCGTCCGGGCCATCGCCTGATGGAGACCGACCAGCGCAACCAGGGCGAGGAGTCCCGCGAGGGCCAGCCCGAGATTGAAGTCCCCGAACTGGGGGACCGACATATGCCGGGCGATGTAGACCCGCCCGATGAAGTTCAGAAGGAGCAGGGCGAACGTCCCGAAGACCATGACGATGGTTCCCCGTCCCAGGGAGTCGATCGCCGAGGTCTGGTGCTGGGTAGGTGGGTCCACTCGCGTTCACTCCTCGGAATCAAGGGGCAAGTCGAGGTATAAGACCGATTGCAAAACGATACGGAAGACGATGCCGGGCTCCAAGACTGAATCTCCGTATGTTCGTTACCGCGGATCGAGGGTCCAACCGAGTCGCCCGAGCTCTTCGACGATATAGTGGGCCGACGCTTCGGGCGTTCGGTGGATCGTGTCGATCCGGATGTCCGGCGCCGCGGGGACCTCGTACGGGTCGTCCACACCGGTCATTTCGCGGAGCAGACCCTGTCGCGCCTTCTTGTAGAGGCCCTTGACGTCGCGCTGCTCGCAGACCTCGAGGGGTGTCGTCACGTAAATCTCCACGAATCGGCCGATCTCCTGTCGGGCGTGGGCTCGGGAGGACGCGTACGGCGAGATCAGTGCGACGATTGGGATGGCCCCGTTCCTCGCCAGTACCTTCGCGACGAACGCCACTCGGGCCGCGTGCTGTTCTCGTGCCGCACGATCGAACCCGAGATCGGAACTGAGCCCCCGCCGGACCTCGTCGCCGTCGAGCACCTCGACGTTCCATCCTCGCTCGCGCAAGAGCGGCGCCACGGCGTGCGCGATCGTGGTCTTTCCGGCGGAAGGGAGGCCGGTGAACCAGAGACAGTAGCCGTTCCGCGCCATCGACAGCGGCGGGGGGGAGGCAGGTCCCCCTATGAATCTTGCCTCGCCCCGGCAATTCTCGTCCTCACCGCCGGCGCCAATCTTGCGTCGAATCTCGGGAGCACCCCGGGTGCGGACCGCCGTCCAGGCCCCAGCCAACCGGGTTCCCGGCCACGCGCTTGGCGTCCAAGAATCCTACCAAGATTGAGAGCGGGACCCGATGCCGGAGGGATCCGGGGCTCCCGACCCAAGAGTGCCCGGTCAGAGAAAATCGGGAATCGACGCGCCCTGGACCGAGGGAGGGACTGGGACGCCGAAGTACGAAAGCATCGTGGGCGCGATGTCAATGAGTTTCTGGGGTTCACCGCGCGCGCCCGACCCTCGTCGAGGGTCGACGACGACGTACATCCCGTCGAACGAATGGACCGCATCGTCCGGCCCGGTATCGTTCTCTTCGAGGAACAGGGTCGGGTAGCCGATCGTCCCGGCCGAGCGCCACGCCGAACCGCCGAAGTACACCATCATGTCCGGCGCGTCCCCCCGGACCTCTCGGTAGATATCGCGAGGGATCTTGACCTCCGATCCAAGGGGTCGACCATCCGGGCGACGGACCTCCGCAAGCTCGCTCGCGAGCTGACGAGAAAACCCGGCAACCGCGGACGGCTCGAGAACGCCTTCGGGCTCGCGGCCCTTCACGTTAAGGAAGATCCGGGCGTAGTACCCTCCCGCCCCCCAGGCCTTGGTCTTGGGCCAGTCGATGGAGGCCTTTTCAAAGGGGGTGCCCGGCGCCGGGCGTGGACCCTTGAGGGTGAGATGTCCTCGCTGGATCAGCCACTCATTGACGCAGAAGCACCCCTCCATCGCCTGGCTGCCGTGGTCGGAGACGAAGATGACCTTCACATCCGGCGGGACGAGATCGAGCAAGGAGCCCATCTCCTCGTCGAGCATCCGGTAGTAGTCCTCGGCCATCGCACGGAACGTCGGGTTCTCTTCGTACCGGGGGTGGTGAGGGTCGAAGTACTTCCAGAACGCGTGATGGATCCGGTCCGGACCGATCTCGTGAAGGGCGAACAGGTCCCACGGTTCCTTCTTCCACAGGTACCGGGCCGCAGCGAAGTGCTTGCGGGTCATGTCGAATAGCTCCCGACCGACACGGTCACGGTCGCCGGCCCGGAAGACGACGTCGAACGCGTAGCCGTTCGTCACCTTCTCGAGCTCGGGCTGCTCGGACGCGGGGAACACGTATTCCTTGGGATGCTCGGGAGTCAAGAAGTCGGAGATGTAGACGCCGTTCACTCGCGGGGGCGGGTATCCCGGGGGCATTCCCATGATGCAGACGCGCCGGCCGAGTCGGGAAAGATGGTCCCAGACCATCGGCTGGAGCAGCGACTTCGAAGTTGGGACGTACTGGTTGAGGTAGCTTCCCGCTTGGCGATGTCGGAAGCCATAAATCCCGAGAGTCCCCGGATCCACGCCAGAGAACATGACGGCCCACGCGGGCACGGTGATCGGAGGATCGATCGTACGCAACGTCCCATACCGTGAGCGTCGAAGCAGTGCCTGCATCCGAGGCATCTGGGGAAGGAACCGCTCAACAGCAGGTACGGAGAGACGGAGTCCAATCCCAGGACGAGCATCCGGGGGCGGTCGAGCGGCACGGTGGAACGGGTCATCCCGAGGCCTAGATAGCTCTACCCCTCGCTGGAAGGTCATCCGTTCTGGGCCGACTGGTTGCCCTTCGAGCTCGGGCTCTCGGTGAGGCGGCGATGGCTCACTTTTGGAAACGCTATGCGCCAGTTCCCCGTCCGACCGGATCCCGACGACCTTCGGATTTTGCAAACGGCACGCTCGGTCGATCGCCCGGCGCGTGTTCGAGGCGCTACGGCGGAGTCCCGAGGGAACCGTCGGTCGTTGTGAGGACTCGGGTGGGATTCCGGGGAGACATCGTCTCGGGTTCCCCTTCGCCGAACGAGGTCTCTGGCCCGGCTTCGAGGACCGAGGTCCGGGAACGTCGAGAACCCAGCTCGTCGGGTTCCTGCGGAACCGGATAGGCTCCGGACCGCCAGAGATCCTCACGGTCGGCGCTGGGGCCGGACGGCTGCCCTGCGGACACCACGTTCGGGACCATCGGTTGTCCGAGCGACCCGGGACTACCTGCTTGACCACCTGCAATTGCGAGGGAGAGCCGGGGATTCATGCGGGGAGGACCTCCGAGGAGACCCGCTGTCGGTCTCGGGAGTCCAGCAGGGAGACGCCGGGGCCCCCGGACCGGGCGATCCGGACGGGTAAGGCCCGCATCGATCACCGACGCCCAGCCAGCGCTGACAGTCCCGAGGTCATAAATCTGGGAACGGGTCAGGCATTCCTCCGCCATCCATGCCGACGGGAACCCTTCGTTCCAGAGACGGACCGCCTTCTGGGCGAACTCCTCGGGAGTGTGGACGAGCCACCCCGTCCGGCCGTTGAGGACCGTCTCGGCCGGGCCCTGTTCGTCGTAGGTGAGGATCGGCGTCCCGCAGGCCATCGACTCCAAGGGGATGAGCCCGAATGGCTCCTCAGTGAAGGGAAACGCGGTGAACCGGGCGTTCGAATATAGGTCGCTCAACTCTTCATCGGTGACGTGTCCCATGAGTCGAGCGTTCGGGTACCGCTCGAGACGCAGAGCCTTCACGACCCACCCCGAGCTCTTCGATCCAAAGAATCGAAGTGGAAGGCCCGCATCCAGCATGAGCCGGACCGCCGCGGTATCGGTCTCTTTTCCGAGGTACACGAGAATGTAATCGCGCGCGGGGTTCGGAGTCGTTCTCGAAATCGTCGGTCGGTAGTAAATCGGCAGAATCCCCTCCACTGGGAGCCCTTGAGCGGCGAACCAATCGGCAACGTGTTGGGTCGTCGAATAGCGAACCTTGGCCCTTCGCCCCGCCTCGAGGACGTGACGATAATCCAACCGCCCGACTACCGGTTGTGCTGCGGAGAGAGCGACCCGTAGGGGGCCGTTGACCCCCCGTCGGAGTGCATCCAGCCCTTGGCCGAGCGGGCGTGATTGAATCTGCCAGACATCAAGGTCGATCGCCGTCGTCATCGAGGCGCTGACCCGCAGCCCATCCACCCCCCGGAGCGCGCGTTCAAGGTCATGTCGATTCCATCCCCAAATGGAATCTCGGACCCACGATCCGATGAACGAGGGAAGCTCATCCCGTGACCGTCGGATGGGAGGGAACCAGGCCTTTCCGTCCGCCGCACGCATTCCTCGGTCCTCGAGCTCCTTCTGGACGAGCGGGGAGAGCCGTGGAGCCGCCACCGTGATGTCGTACCTTCCCCGAAGACGTTCGAGAATCGGGACGACGTGGTGGAACTGGAGGAAATCCGGGTGGAGGAGCGGTTCTGTGATGACCGTTACAGATTCCATGAGGAGCCTCCACCATCGCTCCCCAGGAATCTCAGTACTGCCTGTTCTGTATCCATGCGGTTCCCAAGGGGGTGTGCCATTTGCATCGTCCATTTTAATCTCTCGGTTGACGGAACGAAGGAACCGGGCGAGGGTCTGCAAGCCGGGATTCGCCTCCTTTCACCGAGGCACGATATGGGATTTCGAGGGCGCAAACCCAAGGCCGGGGTACTGGGCGTCCCGTTCGCGGGCTGGATATGAGAGCGAGGGACGTTAGGAAGGGTTCATGCGAGAATCATCGGCCACACCGTGGTCCCAAGTGAGGGACGGTACTGATACGGAGACTTGGTCGGGAACCGTCTCAAACCTCTTCCGCTTTCCGTAAACGGCTCTCGTACAGATTGATTTGCCAATTTCAAAGACGGTCGTTTGAGCTCGGGAGGCCCAGACGCGGCGGGTCCTGAATGCGGCTCGCGCTCGCTCGCTGAAAGGGTGGAGCTGGGCACCACCCGTGGATACATGGCGCCCTGCCGCAGGGATACGGGCGCCATGCTGCGGGAGGACACCCACATTCCAAAATCCGTCCGAGCAGTGGCCGGAACATGCCGACGGCCAGGCCCCCATACGTCGAGTTCCAGCGACACTGATTTAAGCCGCCAACTGGCGATGGCGGCGCCGTCGAGAAATGGTGACTAGCACCGCGGTCGTATCGAAGACGCCGTTCCGCCTCACGTTCGCCGGTGGCGGCACCGACCTACCGGCGTTCTACCGGGACCACGGACCCGGCGCATGCGTCGCGGGCGCGATGGATAAGGGAATCTACGTCATCGTCGTCGAAAACTTCAACGCGGATGAAATCCGGGTCAGCTATCGAGTCACCGAAGACGCCAAACACAGCATTGACGAGATCGACCATGGGCCCATTCGGGAAGCGATGCGCCTCCTGCGAGTTCCAAGTGGGGTCCAAGTGATCACCGCGACCCAGATGCCGTCGCGGGGTACCGGAATCGGGTCCAGCAGCAGCTGCACGGTGGGCGCTCTCAACGCGTTGCACGTATGGAAGGGCGAGCGGGTGGGACCATACCAGCTGGCCCGGGAGGCCGTTCAGATCGAGCGAGGGATTCTTCGAGAACCGGGAGGGATCCAAGATCAGTATTGTGCCGCGTACGGTGGCCTTAACCTGATCGAGGTCGCCCGGGACGGGAATGTGAGCGTCCACAGCCTCAACATCGACCACGACGGGCTCGAACTGCTCAACCAGCATCTGATGATTTTCTTCACCGGCTCGGAGAGAAGGTCGGCCGATGTTCATACGAAGCAGATCGCCGAGGTCGACAGCCATCTCGAGGAGTACCGGCAGATGCGGTCCCTCGCGCTCGAGACGGCCAAAGCTCTCGAGAAACTCGACTTTCCGGAAGTGGGACACCTGATGGACGACAACTGGCGGCTCAAGAAGCGCCTATCGGATGTGATCACCACGACGTCTATCGACGACGCGTACGAGGCCGCAAAGAAGGCCGGCGCCCTTGGTGGTAAGCTTCTCGGAGCCGGCGGGGGCGGATTCCTGTTCTTCCTAGTGCCCCCCATTCGCCAGCGAGAAGTCCGTCGGACCTTGGAAGCCATGGGGCTCGT
>Ga0187781_10000886_pt1 | contig 22135 bp, 23 predicted proteins | sample 0715_SJ02_MP02_2_FD_132447 | JGI IMG/M metagenome (GOLD analysis project Ga0187781, IMG submission 132447) | Tropical peat soil microbial communities from peatlands in Department of Meta, Colombia - 0715_SJ02_MP02_20_MG | ecosystem: Environmental > Terrestrial > Soil > Wetlands > Peat | place... | reverse complement strand
GCCGCACCCGAGCGTGTCTTCTAAGAGCGCATCCGGCTCTGCCGAAATCGCGGATGGATTCTCGAGTACGTTTGCGGGGCACAACTGAACCGCCCAACTCGGCTTGCTTCCGACCTCTGGGCTCTGCTGTTGTACTCCTGAGATGCATCTTACGGCAATGCGAACGCAATGACGGAGTCGCCGGGGGCGTCGTTGAAGTAGCCGTCAATGGCGACGATGCCGGGGCCGCCAAAGGCTTCGACGACGACGTACTGCTTGCCGTCGCGGCCCATGTAGGTGACGGGAATGGTGTGGGCGCTGGCGTCGATTTTCTCGGTCCACAAAGTTTTTCCGGTGCGCGCGTCGAAGGCGCGGAAGCGGCCGTCGTTGGTCCCGCCGATGAAGATGAGGCCGCTCGCGGTGACGATCATCGGACCCGTGTTGGGCGCGCCGGTATCCGGAAAGCCCTGTGCGGCGAGCGCGTCGACGGTGCCGAAGGGCTTGCGCCAGACGATGTCGCCGGTCTTCGCATTGACGGCGAAAATTTCGGCCCACGGCGGCTTGATGCAGGGCCAGCCGTTGCTCGGATCCCAGAAGCGGCTCTGATAGCGCGAAGGGCCGTTGGGGAAAACCTTGTCGTACGGCCCGCCGAACGGGCCCGGGGCGGGCTTATCGAGCTTCACGAGCCGGCCGATCTGGCCTGCGTTGAACGTGGTGGTGCCGAAGATGTAGCCGAGCTTGGGATCAAACGCGACGCCGCCCCAATTGCCCGAGCCTTCCCGCCCCGGAAAAATCACGGCCATCTTCTTGGGGTCCGTGCCGTACACGCTGAACGGACCTTCGTTGTACATATTGTTCTTTTGCCACAAATCCTGGCAGTAGACCGTATGCTCGAACGTAAGCTCGGCGATATCGGATTTGGAGATGCTCATGGGAGCGAGCGGCGGGGGCTTCAGCGGGAAAGGCTGAGTGGGCGAAGTCTCCTCGCCGGGAACATCCGACTGGGGCACTGCGCGCTCCTGCATGCCGAAGACTGGCGTGCCGTTGGTGCGATCGAAGATGAAGAGCAGGCCCTGCTTGCTGAATTCGGCGACGGCGGGAATGGTTTTGCCATCGCGCTTGACGTCAAAGAGTGTGGGCGCGCCGGGGACATCCCAATCCCATAGATCGTGGTGCACGAGCTGCTGATACCAGATGAGCTTGCCCGTATTCGCATCAAGCGCGACGACGCTATCGCTGTAGAGCGTGTCGCCGAGGCGCCCGCCGCCATAGAAATCGGGACCGCCGGTGGGTGCGATCGGAACGTAGACGATGCCGCGCTCCGGATCGAGCGTCATGAAGCTCCAAACATCGTTGCCGCTGCGGACGTTCCAACTATCGCCCTTCCATGAGTCGTGCGCGGGATCGCCGGGCTGGGCTTTCGTGTAGAAGGTCCAGACGAGCTTGCCATCGTGCACGTCGTAGGCGCGGACCATTTGGACGCCGTTATCGCCCGCGATGATGAGATTGCGGTAGATCACGGGAGAGGACGAGGGACTCTCGTCGGACACGAAGCCGCCATCGCCAAATTCAGGGACGGGCTTGCCTGTTTTCGCGTCGAGCGCGAGCATCTGCTTGCCCGAGACGCCGACGATGATGCGCGGGCCGGCTTTGTCGTCGCCAGGCCAGTAGGCGACGCCGCGGCGCGACGTGCCTTTCGTTTCGAATTTCCAGATCTGCTGGCCGGTGACGGGATCGAGAGCGTAGACGTTCTTGCCCGCGTCGAAGTACATCACGCCATTGACGACGAGCGGGGCGCCTTCAGAGTTGACATCGCCATTGCCGTCGCCAGTATGGAAGGTCCAGGCGCGCTTGAGCCTCGAGACGTTCTTTGCGTTGATCTGCTTGAGAGGCGAGTAGCGCTGCGAACCGGGATCGTGTCCAGCAACGGGCCAGTCGCCTTGCGACTGCGCGCGGAGCAGCGGAGCAAAAAAGACGAGAGATGCCAGAAAAAGAAAAGGCACGCCATAGAAGCGCGCCTGGAAAAGTTGGGATGGCATTCGCAAGAAACTAGCTAGTGCGACGATCCGATCAGCGGAACGACGTCGTGCTCCATATCGGCGAGGGTGAGGGCCTTCTCGTAGAAATGAACCTCCTTGCCGTCGCGATCGTAAATGATCGTCATCGGCAGGGCTTCGCTTGCGGCCCAGCGCGTGTCGACGTCCTTGTAATACTGGTCCTCGGTCGAGGATGCGATATAGACCGGGAAGGGCGGTTTCAAATCCGAGAGATATTTCGAGAGCTCGGAGGTTTCGGCTGAATCGGTGCGATCGTTCATCGAGATTTCGACGACCTGAAGCGAGTCCTTGTACTTCGTCTGCAACTTCATGATGTCGGGAAATTCCGTGTGGCATGGTACGCAATATGTGGCCATGAAGTTAAGGAAGACCACCTTACCCTTGTTCGCGGCAATGAGAGCTTTGATATCTTTCGGCTCGACGCTCTTGAGCGGGGCCGCAGAAGATTGTGCGCGGACGGCGGGCGCGGTCACGTTGATCATAAGGAGCACAGCAAAGGCGCACAGACAGGAGTGTCTGTGCCACGAAAGCCAGTCTCTTTTCACTGGCCGCTCCCCTGCGTGGCCGAAGCCGACGCGAGCATCTTCACCGACGCGTCTTCCACCTGCTGGAACGAGCTGCCAGTGACGTTCACGAAGTTCGCAACCACCTGGCGATTGATGTTGACGAGAACCGTGTTGTCCACGGCCGGATTCAGCTTGTAGATGCGCATGCCGGAATCCTGCAGGCCCCTCGCGAAGTAGACGAGCGGAATCTGGATGCCCTTATCCGCCGCAAGCTTTTCGAGCCAGTCTTTGGACTCGGCACCTTCGGTCATCACGACGAAGCCCTTGAGGTTCTTCTGCGACTTCACCAGCGCGTCGAGCTTGACGATCAAGTCCGCGGCCTGATCGCTAGGCTTATTGAAGAAGCCGATGACGGTCGGCGCGGGACCGTATTCGCAAACGTAGCAGGTGTCCTGACCCTTGTACTTGCCGGTCACGTCGATCACGCGGAGGGACGGCGTGACCGCTCCAACCGCGCGGCCCGAAGTGAGCGGGCCAGCCGCAACAGTCGTCGTGGCGGCAACGGGCTGAGCAGCAGCCGGTTGCGCTGGAGCGGCGGCGTTGGCAGCGGCGGCTTCTGCCATCTTGATCGCGCTCGCAGCGTCGGTGCCTTCCACCGGATACTTCAGCGCAACCCACTTGTACCAGCCACCCTCGAGAATCTTGGTGTTGAGGTAGCCGAACTCGGTGAGTTTCTTGTACATGTCGATCGAATCTTCGTCATGCTGGCAGGGGCAATACATAACGAGCATCTTGTTCCGCGGAAGCGGCACGGGAGGCTTCACCTGCGGAACCCATGGGTAATTGATCGCTCCGGGAACGTGGCCTTCGGCGAAAGCTTCCTCGGGTTGCGTATCCACAAGGACGAAGCTCGTGTCGTGATTGTCCATCATTTTCTTGACGTCGGCCGGGGAGATGAACTCAGGCGGAGGAGCCTGCGCGGTGGGGTCTTCGAAACCCTGCCCACCCTCCTCTTGCGCAGCGGTGCGCGCCGGCAGCGCCATAAGTACGGCGACCGCCAGATAGCCGAGCGCGAGCCACTTCACCATGCTTTTCATGACAGACCTCCCTGAGTTATGACCGGCCGAAATGCTTTCCAAACCCTACTTTGCGGCTCTAACGACGGATGTTACTACGCCGCCCAAGGCTGTCAAGACAATGTACTTACGGCCTATCAGCAACTTCGCGACAGCCGCGCCGCGGGACGCCAATCGATCGGCCTCACAGAGTATTAGACGTGTGGTGCGAGGGCAGGTTTCAAGAACTTCGGCCTGCCATCGAGCCAGAGGGCGACGCAAAACCTCAGCGCGAGGGCAGAGCGAACGCGTAGGCAACGCTGTCGGCGATGTAGACGACGTACTGGCGGCCATCGAGCTCGTAGGTCATCGGGCCGGTACCGAGCGAGCCGCCGGGATACATGTGCCAGAGGACTTTGCCGGTGACGGCGTCGAGCGCGACGAGATTCTGCGACATGTCCGCAGTGAAGACGAGGCGGCCCGCGGTCGTCAGGATGCCGGACTGGCCGCCGCGCCCCTGTGTATCGGCCATCCACCGGATTTTTCCGGTTTGCACATCGATGGCTTTCAGCATCGATTTCGAGCCAAGGAAGAAATCGCGGCCGGCCCAGCCCTCGGCCGATTTTCCTGGCATCGTGAGATAGAAGACGCCCATCGTCTCGCGCGAGTTCACATAAAAGAGGCCCGTTTCCGGATCGTAGCTGGGCGCCTGCCAGTTCGTCCCCACGCCACCAGTGACCAGCACGCCGTCAGGCTTTGGCTCTTTGTCAGGATCGGGGATCGGCTGGCCGCGATCATCGTAGCCCTTGACCCAATTCGCCGGAACGAATGCTTCCGAGATCAGCGACTTGCCGTTGGTGCGATCAAGGACGAAGAAGAGGCCGTTCTTATTGGCCTGCGCGAGCATCTTTCGCGGCTTGCCCTTGAAAGTGCCGTCAAAGAGCACCGGCGTCATGACTGTGTCCCAATCGTGGGTGTCGTGCGGCGACGACTGGAAATACCAGACGAGCTTTCCGGTATCGGGATTGAGGGCGACGATCGAGCAGGTATACAGATTCGCGCCAAGGCGCGCGTCGCCATTCTCGACGGGATGCGGATTGCCCGTGCCCCAGTAAAGAAGGTTGAGATTGGGATCGTAGGTGCCGGTGATCCAAGTCATGCCGCCCCCGCGCGTGGAGACATTGGTATCGTGCGGCCAAGTGCTCCACGCCACGGCGTCATCGGGCTTGGGCATGGCATCCCACCGCCACTGAATCTTGCCGTCCATCGGATCGATGGAGAGCAGAAAGCCGGGGAGGTCCGCTGTATCGCCGGAAGTACCGACGATAATGTGATCATGGATCACCAGCGGTGCGACGCCGCCGAAGGCTTTGAGCGTCGGATCGTCGATCTGAATCTGCCAGAGCATTTTTCCGTTGCGCGCATCGACACAGAGCAGTTGCGCGTCTGGCGTGGTCATATAGAGGCGGTCGTGCCACATCGCGAGGCCTTTGTTGCCGCCGCCGAGGGGCGCTCCAGGGCGCGCAAAATGCCAAATCTGGCGGCCGTTGCGCGCGTCGACGGCCCAAATCTCGTTGCCTCCGGAGATGTACATGATGCCGTTCACTTCAAGAGGCATCGATTCGAGGCTGCGCGAGTGCGTCTGAAACGCCCACGCGAGAGTGATCGAGCCGACGTTCTCTCGATTGATTTGCGTGAGCGGACTGTAGCGACGGCCGGTGTAGTCACCATTGAATGTCGGCCACGTGTCGGTGGGAGGCTTCAGAAGCTTCGCCGGATCGAGTTCCTGGGCGGAAAGGCTGCTTGCGAAAGAACACATGCAGAAAATGAGGGCGACGAGAAAGGAAGAGAGATTCTTCGACTTTGTCACGCGCCCACAGCTGCGCTGTGGGAAATGCACGAACGCGCGACTCCGCTCAGAATGACGAACTGATGTCGCGCTGCTCGAACTTGGCCGCTCCATCGCTGGAATGACAAACGCGTGGGGTTGGGCCAAGAAAGAATGGAGAAAGCCAAACTGCTTCACTTCAGGGTCTCCAGATAGGTAAAGAGGTTATGCATGTCCGCGTCTGTGTACTTCTCAAGCAGCGCGGCGTGCGCGGCAAGCGGATCGGTGATCTCGACCTTCACGGCGCTGCGCGGCCAAGAGTGATACCAGCCGTCCTTGCCCTGAATGGCGATGTAGAAATCGTCGTTCAAAAGAACCGTTCCCTCGATTTTCTGGCCCGAAGGCAGCGTGACGACTGCCGTCGAGGGCGTGCCTGAGGGATAAAGGAAGCGCACCTCCAGATCGGGCGGATTGTACTTTTTCGCGATGCCGGCGAGGTCGCCCGTCGGCGAATGGCAGCTGGAGCAATGACTGTCGAAGTAGGATTTGCCGGCTTCGACTGTGCCGGTGGCAAGGCGTTCGGCAGGAATGTCGTTGGGATAAGGACCGAAACGCGTATGCAGGTCAAACAACGTGATCTGCGCCTGCAAGAACGCAACGATGTCCGCGACCTGTGCATCCGTCAGTTGAAACGACGGCATGCCCTTTTCGATGCGTCCGTTGGCGATGACGGGCCCGATCAATTCACCGTTCTTGTCGTGACGAACAAGCGTAGAGCGGATCAGATCGGCGCCGCGCCCGCCCGTGGCGTCTTCGCCGTGACATGCGGAGCAGTTCGTCTTGAAGAGTCCGTGCCCGCGATCCGCCGCTGCGGCGCGCGCCGCTTCGGCGGCGGGATTGCGAGCGCCGGGACCGCCGGGTCCGGGCGCAGGCGGCGCGCCCTCCTGAGCTTTGAGCAGAAAGACAGCGGCAAGAACCAGCCCTGCGACGACAGCAAGTTTTTTCAAATGTAAATTCCCCCAAATGGCGCGTGCCTAAGCCGTCAGACGCGGTGAAGCTGCGACAGGTTACCCGTGTGGCTCAGAGACCTACCCTCACAATACGAGGGTGGGGCACCCGGTTCGCCGCGGCCGCGCAGCACCGCGGCGCCGGCGAGGCGGCAAGTAGTGGAACCGAATCAGAAAGATCCTGTCGCCGCGGCCGTGTTTGGCCACTTTGAGCAGATCGAGAACACCGAGAAATCCCGATGACCGCGCCAATTCCGCAGTGATGTCGGGAAGACCAATGGGCTCGATCGAGTCCACTTCAATCTCGCCTTCCTCCATTCGGTACCGACCGCCGACTTTGACGTGCGGGCGCGTCCAAATTCTGACGCTACACGTGATTTCTCCGCGCCGGATTCCGTCGCGAAGACGCTTCGCAAAAAGCATTCGACAAACCGAAAGTCACTATTTGCCCGCTGTCGTGAGCGTCGCGCCCGTGATTTTCACAGTTTGGTGCGCCCAGTTCGTTCCCGGATAGGTAAAGAGCAGATCATATCCGGGCGAGCCTCCCGCCACGACGATGTGAAAATCGTCCGGGCTCTGAACAACCGGCACGCGGCCTCCGGGCTTGAGATTATCCAGGAAAATCTGCGCGCGGTCGGGTCGAATGCGGCCGTCGGCTATCGAGGCGCGGATCAGTGCTTCCTCCGAGCCTTCCCCAAATGCCGCTCCTCCCCCCGATACCTTCTCGTAAGGCACGCGAGTCTGCTCGTAAAGATATTCCTGCAGACTCTTTCGTGTATAGCCCTTGTTCGCGAGCTCGACCGCGCAATCGGGGTGCAGCACCACGATGTGCTTTTGAGCGTGAGGCCAAGCCACTCCCCGGGTCTTGATTGTCGCGACCATTTGATCGATCACGCCCTGCGCGGTCCACGGAGCTACAGCACCGCCGCCGAAAACCTGCGGGTTGCCCGCCGACGAGACCGTTACCGTGCTGTCCCCGGTCTGAAAGCCCTGGCTCAGGTTGTAGGGCTCCCACGGACTCTTAGCCGTATCCTCTGAGAACGTGTAGAACGTATAGCCCTCAAGCCGCCCCGTGAGACCCATGAAGTTGACCTGCGGCCACGTCTGGCCGAGATTCAACAGCGAAAGCTGGATCGCACGGCCTACGGTGCTATTCGCCTGCCAGCCGATCCCGAGCATCCCGATCCCGGAATTGAAGTTGAGTTCCTTCGCGATCGGACCATCCACAATTACAACCGGTGTGAAGGATCCTGTGGACGCCATCACGTGCGTCAGATCGTAGTGCTTATCGGTGAAGCCTTCCATCGCGGCAAGGATCACCGGGAAATATTCCGGCTTGGCTCCCGCCATCACGGAATTGATCGCGATCTTCTCGACGGTGGCCGTGCCGCTCTTTGGCGCCACTTGCCCGATCACTTTCTGCGGCGGAAGTGTGGTCCCCGCCTCCATCGCTTTCACCAGTTCGGGAGTCGGCGGGACGATCGGCAAGCCGTCGGCCCAGCGACTTTCGAGGAACATCTCGTTCACCTTCACCGACGCATCCATAAAGTCCTTGCCGGTGACCTTGATGTTCGCGTTTTCGTGGAGTAGTTGCGCCTGAGAAGGCTTCGCTTCCTCGGCCGTCAGCGGCCGCGTCAGGTCATCCACCATTTTGGCGAAAAACTGATCGGCGATCGGCTGCAGCACTTCTTTGCTTCCGCGCGCAACGTAATACTTGTCCGCGGGAAGCGCGAGGGTCCGGATTCCCGGCATGCCGCGGTCTTTCGCAGCGGACTTCGCGTCGTCTAGAAATTCTGTGGTTGTGAAGTAAACGCCCGGCATTCCGGTCTTTTCAATTTCGATTGTGTCGTGGGAACCCCACCACGTGCAGCTCCCTCAATCACCGACACCGAAAACGAACAGGTCGCCCTGCTGTTTCACAGTGGGATACCACTTGGGGAGGTCGGTAATCGTTTGCGCCGCCGGTTTCGGGTACATCACGACGGTCGCGGAGGGATACTTCTGTTTGATCATGTCGGCAAGCACGTCGAGAAAATTGCTCGCGCCGTATTTGCCGTTGTCGATCAGGACGATTTTCTTGCCGTCGAGAGCTCCGCCGCGCGGGCTGATCCCCAGCGTCTTCGGCGGAGGAATCTCGCCGCGCGGATTCATCACTTCCAGCGTGACCTGCGCCGACGCAGCCGCGGCTGTGCACAAACCGGCGGCAAGCAGCGCAATGCCAAGCAGCCAATTTGAATTTCGTTTCATGAGTCGCATCCCCCTGAGTTCCCGCCCACCCGGCGACAACAGACATCGTGCAGTATGCCGTACAAGTGCCCTCAAGATAGTCAGCGCATCGGAGAAAGTCAATTCTGTCTTAGGGATCAGCCCTAAAGCTGCTGACCGTCGGATCGCTGTTAACCGGGCCATCACACCTGTACTGCATCCGCGTGGCGCGGCCATCTCTTCCATGACGTAATTTGAAGATAGCCGCAAGCAAGGAACCGAACCAAGGAGACCACAGATGGGCTTTATCGACGCGGTCGTCGGCCGGGCGTTTCGAGATGACAAAGCGGGCCGCGTAGTCGTCTTCAGCGGAGACCGCCGCAACCGGGGCTACATCGTGAGGTCACCGGCTGACGAATTGAAGATCAAATCGTTCCTCAAGATGTTTTACTTCGCTCATTTCTTGGTTGTTGTGCTCGGATCGCTAGTGGCGTGCAGTATGGCGACATTCATCATCAACCTGGATGAAATGGGCAGGCCGTACCAACATTTGCTGCGGTCTCTGGCGATTTATCTGGCAATTTATGCGGCCGTGGAGGGGGTCCCCTATTTCTTTCTGTGGCAGTCCTACAAGAAAGGGTTCCCAACCTTCGTTTCGGACCGGGACCAAATAGAGCTGACGAGCCGGCCCGGGGATCAGGGGCGGGTTTTCATCGCCCTTGGAGTGATGACGATCGCCGTAGGGGCCATGGTTGCGATCCTGTGGCTGGTTCGGTCCAAGTAATTCTGCACTGACGGCGACACTACCCGCCTACTGCCAGCCGGAGGTGTCACCGTAAGGCAGGCCGGTCATTACGGCGATGATCGAGTGGATCTTGCCGTCCTTGATCTTGAAAATCTCGGCGACTTCTTCGCTGAAGGGGCGCAGCGCCGCAGGCGATTCATCCACTTTTCCGACGCCCGGCACATTTACGCTCTTCACTTTTCCCGACGTGTTGAACATGAAATTGCCCATCACGATGCCGCGCTGACGATCGACAACGATGTAGCGCCGGGGGCTGATCGGATAAATGTATTCGAAGATGTGGGAATCGAGGCCCGCGGCGCAGCTCACGGGCTGGCCGTTTTTGGAAAGAGAGCCGAATGTGGATGGGCACGTCTGCGTGCCGTTTTCGACGCGGATGACATCCGGGGCGAACGGGACGATGCTGCCACTGCTTTTCTCGATGCCGTCGAAATAGAGATCAGTCTGCGCGATCAGGTCTTTGCGCGATTCACGATCGGATTCGGGAACATCTTCGAAGAATCCCGCGATTGCGGGCGCGATTTTCGGATCCGTGAATCCGTCGGGACGGGTGAAACCCGCCGCGGTTTCCTTGCGCGTAATGAGCGCTTCGATTTCTGTGATCTTCTTGTTGACGACGCGGATGCGCGTGCAGAGCAGGCCCGCCATGCCCGCTTCGTCCGTAACGCCGACGAAGCCAACCTGCCCTTCTTCCGGATCGTCCATATAGAGCTTGTAGCTGCCCCAACCGGTGAGCGTGCCCCAGAGGCCGTCAGTGAATTTCAAATCCTGCGCGTTTTCGGTGTAGCGCGTGCCCGGCGCCAGCGGAAGGAGCGAAGCGTTGTGCTCGACAAGCGCGGCGCGGTACTTGTCCACCAGATCATTCAGGCACTTTCGGTCGCAATTGGCGCCAGCGCTTTCCGATGATTTCGCCGCCGCGGCGGGCGTTGTCTTCTCGCCTTCCGGGCCCCAGCCGGACTTGATGCCGTACGGCTCCTGCGTGAGGGCGGCCTGAATGAACCGGATCTTTCCTTTTTCAATTCTGAATAGCTCGCCCACTTCCCAAGTGAATGGGTGACGAAGCGTTGCGGGCACGATTCTGCCGTCGGTAAGCGGGATCGACTTCACCGTGCCCGCGTGATCGAAGAAGGCGAACGCAAATGCGAGCCCGCGCTCCCGATCGACGATCACAAAACGCCGATCGCGAATCCGGGTGACGATTCTGAAATATCCCGACTTGAACTGCGCCGTGCATCCCAGACTCATGATCTCGTTGCCGATGCTCGGATCACTCTTGTACCGCTCGGAGTTGTTCGTGGTCTGCGACGCATTCTCAATCCGGTTGCAATCGTCGGTGAAGGGATACACGCCCTTGCCGTCGTTATTCTGCAGGCCGGAGAAATACATGTTGGCGGTCTTGACGAGTTCCTCGTGCGTGGCGCGTTCCGCGGCGGGGATCTCTGTAACGAGGAGCGGATTCGGCTGCCCCATCGCATCGAGCCCCTTCGCGGCATTTGCATCGCGCACGACGAAGTCTTCGACCTCGGCGATTTTCCCGTCGGCCACTTTCAGGCGGAGGCAAAAAATGACGGGGTTGTCCCATTCCTTCATCACGCCGATGAAGCCGACCTGGCCCGCGTCGGGCTCTGCGAAATAGAGCTTGTACGTGCCGATACCGTTGAACGTGTCCCACGAGCCTTGGCCGATTTTCAGTTTCGCCGTGTTCTCGGTGAATTTCACATCATCGGCAAAAGGCAGGCGCGAGGGATCGCGCGCCGCAAGCGCTGCGAGGTATTGATTGACGAAGCCTTCGAGGCACGCGCGGTCGCATTGCGACGCCGCCGCGCGAGACGGCGGAGCCGCCATCAGCGCGATGATCAAGAGCGCGAGTGCGGAAAGCGCCAGACGATGCACCGATTTCATTTGCATATTGTTGCTCCAATGAAGATGTCTGCCAGAAATCTCGCTGAAGCCATCGCTACGACAGGCTGAAAGCGAAGTACGTCGTACCGGCGGTGACGAAGACGTACTGCTTTCCATTGACTGCATACGTGACCGGATTCGAACGCAGCGACGAGCCCAGATAGATGTCCCAGAGCGGCTTGCCGGTGACGGCGTCGAGCGCGAAGAAGTTTCCTTCGCCGCTGCAACACACAATGCCGAGACCGATTTCACTTCCACCCTCGCGCGCGAGAATCGTTCGATGCGCCGCGGATTATTGCACTGAATTTCTGGCTGTCAAGCTGTGGAGAAGCAAAGACTCGCAGTAGGTTCAACTCCGGTCCCTTGCATCGCGGGTGTATAATCCGCGACCGAATTGGGGCACGGGCTGGAGGGGGACACATGCGAAATCTTTCGTCTGGGTTTCTGTCGCTGGCGTTGTTTGCTGCAATGCTGTTTGCGTCGGAGCGGGCAAGCGCGCAGCAATCGTGCGAGAGTCTCGCGTCGCTGCAGATCGAGCATGTGACGATCACGCAGGCGACGTCGATCCACACGCCGCCGGACTTCGACGTGCCGAGCACCGGCGGACGCTTCGGCACACCGGCTGGCCTGAAGGTTTCCGTGCCGTTTTGTCGCGTGGCAGGATTCTCGGCGCCCACGAGCGATTCGCACATTGGCTTCGAAGTCTGGCTGCCAATCCCTGAAAACTGGAACGGCAAATACATCGGCATCGGTAATCCCGGATTCATCGGCTCGATCAGCTATGCAGGACTGAGCCGCGAAGTCGCACGGGGCTCTGCTGCGGCCTCCACGGATACGGGCCATCTCGATGTGAACGCGACGAGCGAAGCGCCGGACGCCTGGGCCATTGGCCATCCTGAAAAAGTGGCGGACTGGGGGCACCGCGCGGTGCACGAAACCGCGGTCGCCGCGAAGGCGCTGATCCGCGCGTATTACGGCAAGCCCGAGAAACTTTCGTTCTGGAGCAGTTGCCACGAAGGCGGCAACCAGGCGCTCACTGAAGCGCAGAAGTATCCGAACGATTACGACGGCATCGCTGCGGGCGATCCGGCCTACTACATCACGCATCTGCAGGCGGGCTCGGAATACCTCGCGTGGGTGAACGTAAAGGATGGGGTGAAGGGGCCGGGTTACATCCCTCCGAGCAAGTATCCGGTGATTCACCGCGCAGTGCTCGACAAATGCGATGCGCTCGACGGCGTGCGCGATGGGTTCATTGAGGACCCGACGCGCTGCCACTTCGACCCGGAAACGATCCGCTGTGCGGGCAAGGCGGATTACGCTTCATGCCTCACCGGGCCGCAGGTGGAAACCGCGAAGAAGATTTATGAGGGAGCGAAGTTCGCCGACGGAAAGCAAATCTATCCGGGCTTTGAGCCGGGCAGCGAAATTGCATGGGGCGTCATGATCACGGGTCCGGAGCCGCTGAGCATCAACAATGGGTTTTTCAAGAGCGTGGTCTACGAAGATCCGAAGTGGGATTTTCACACGTTCGATGTGGACCGCGATACGAAATTCGCCGAGTCGAAGGTCGGCCCGCTGGTGGATTCAAACAGCCCGGATTTGCGGGCGTTCAAGGCGCATGGCGGGAAACTGCTCATATACCAAGCGTGGGAGGAGACGGCGGTGCCTCCGCGCAGCATGGTCGACTACTACAAGAGCATTCTCGCAACGATCGGCGACAGCAAAGAGACGCGCGATTTCGTACGACTGTTCATGGTGCCGGGAATGGGGATGTGCCCGGGATTCGGGCTCGGCGACAACGGCACGTTCGACGCGCTCGACGTAGTCACGAAATGGCGGACGACGGGCGTCGCGCCGGACAAGATCATCAATTCGCACAAGGTCGCAGGCGTGGTGGACCGCACGCATCCCGCGTGCCCGTATCCGCAAGCCGCGATTTACGATGGAAAGGGCGATCCGCTCGACGCCGCCAGCTTCGCCTGCGGCAATCCGAAGTGGTGACTCGACAGTACAGAACATATCGTCGGCCGAGGACGCATGGCCACACTTGATCGGAGTTACGTCAAGGAGTCCCTTCGGCAGCTCGCTGCCGGCCGAACTAAGACTTTCGGAGCTGTCGAGCACAAGTTTCTCCTCAATCCTCCCGTCGCTGAGGCCGACCTCGTTGCCTTTGAACTAAAGCATCACATCCATCTGCCTGCGGATTATCGTCACTTCCTCCGAGAGATTGGCAACGGAGGCGCTGGGTCTTTCTACGGAATCTTTCCTCTAGGCACGATGGACGGCTTGGGCGGCAAGCTGGAGGCTTGGGCTGAAAGGGACGACTTCGTCGGCATACTGGCTCAACCGTTCCCTCTCACTGAAGCATGGAACGATTTGAGCGGAATGCCGAGCGCCGAGCTGATAGATACCAATGAGGAGGAGTACGGCAGACAGCTCCAGGTCTTTGAAAGGAAGTACTTCGACTCTTCGTACGTGAATGGAGCTATTCCGATTTGTCATGAGGGGTGCGCATTGCGCGTCTGGTTGGTCGTGACCGGCCAGCAGGCCGGACATCTTTGGCTTGACGATCGCGCCAACGATATGGGAATCAAACCGGTGTTACTTACGGACGGCTCTCGCGCCACGTTTTCATTCTGGTACGCAGAATGGCTTGAAGGAGCCCTTCGGGAGCTCCGCTAGAGGCCGAATCGAGCCAGTGAGGCTGACGGATGCTCTTGCGAGCCTAAGGCAGCCCGAGGCTGCCGTAGGCGCGCGGATAGGTGAGGATGCCCCACGGCGTCTGGAATCCGCCGATCACAGCGATCTGCTGGTACGAGTTCGCGTCGATCACATAGACGTTGTTCGAGCGGCCGCACGCCAGCAGCACTTTCGAATCGTCCGGCGTGAACGTGAAATGCCAACAGCGCTGCCCGATTGGTGCCTCGCCCAATAGCTGGAGCGAGTCCGCCGAAAAGACCTGCAACTTTCGCGCCGCGGCCGCCGCGACAAAAATTCTCTTCCCCGCATGATCGAATGCGACGCCGTACGGCTTAGCGGCGGTCACCGCGGTCTTCGTCAAGTTGAAGTCTTTGTCCAGCAGAAGCAGCGTACCTGAGCCCTCCATCGTGACCGCGTAGGAATCTCCCCGTGGCGAGACCTTCACGCCCCGCGGCCGCTTGCCGTATTTCGAGATGTCGACGTTCTTCACGAGCTGGCCCGTGCCCGTGTTGAAGATGCCGAGGTTGTCCTGCGCTTCATTCGCGACGACCAGCAAGTCCCCACCGGGTGAAAACTCAAGACCTTCGGTCTCCTTGCCAGCGGTGAAGACGGTTCCGCGCGACCAGTCCTGCACGTTGAACGAGACGATTTGCGACGGCTGCTCGTTTTCTTCCTCTTGCTCGCCGACGGCGGCTTCTTTCGGGGGCCCGCCCGATGAGCCCGGCTCGAACGAGGTGAAGAGCCAGCGGCCGTTCGGAAACATCTTGATGAATTCCGGGTTGTCGCCCACCGGAATCCGGCGGACCAGGTTCAGTTTCATGCCATGCGTATCGAATACAGCCATGTCGCGCGTGTCTTTGTTCGCCGTGATCAGATACTGACCGTCGAACGTGAGGCCGATGCCGCGCGGCGCAACGTCTTGGGGATGGACGCGCTTCACCACCTGCAGCGTATTGAGATCGATGACGGAGACGCCGCCATCTTCCTCGCTCACGTAGGCAACATTCGTGGGAATCCGGTTGAGATGCAAATAGGCCAGCACGCACACCGCGACTACGACCGCTACCGCAAGCGCCCACAGACCAAATTTACGCACGCTCGTCCATCCGCCTTTCGAAAATGATCTTGCAGCTATCGCGATGCAGAGCTTACGGCACCAATGTTGGACGCAGGACGCTTCGGGAAGGTTCTTCTATGATTGCGATCGATCGCGGAGTCTCCTGCGCCGTGCTGCCCGTCACATCATCGTGCTCAGCTTTGCTGCGACCCAGCCTGTGCCTGTCTTCACCTCAAGCTTATCCACCAAGATCGCGCCATTGCGGAATTTCCCTGTGACGCGAATTGTCTGCCCGACATATTCGGCGATGTCCGGCGAAGGCGCGAGCAGGATGAAAAACTTCTTGTCCGCCGTAACAATGCCCGCGGGCTTGCCCATCTTGAGGCATGCCGTGCCGCACTTCCTCATGTCCAGATGGTCGTTGCCGGACTGCGTGCTGTCGGTCGCATAGCAAGAGGCGTCGACGAGCGTCCCCGTCCAAATCTGATTCTGCTCTGCGCGTCCGAGCGAAGCTGCACTCGCCAGCAGCGCACAGAAGGCTAGAATCCGAATCGTATTCATTCTCAATTCCCTCATCTGCGCAAATTGCAGCGGCGCGCCGGCGATTCTACACCGCCTCGCGCGAATCCGTCAGGTGCGCGGGAAGTTCGGCGAGGCTATCGAGCATCAGATCGGGCGGGTGGGCGCGCAGGCCCTCGGCACCGAGACCGTAGCTGACGCCGCAGGCCCACGTACCGGCATTGCGCGCGGTCCGCACATCGACCTCGGAATCGCCTACCATCATCGCCTCGTGCGGAGCAATCGCCAGGTCGCGCAGCAAGACGTTGACGCCCTCTGGATCGGGCTTCTTCGTCTGAAAGCTATTGCCGCCGTAGACGTACTTGAAATAGTGCGCGATTCCGAGCCCCTCGAGAATCCGCTGGCTGAAACGCACCGGCTTGTTCGTGAGCACCGCCATGGGATGCTCTTTCAGCGACTCCAGGCCCTCGCGGACGCCGGAATACGTGACCGTGTTGTCCAGCATGTGCGCGCGATAGTAAGAAAGGAAGTATTCGAGCCCCTCTTTGGCCTCCGCGTCGGACGCACCTTCCCCGAGCGCCCGCCGGACGAGCGACGGAGCTCCATCACCGACGTAGCTGTAGATCGTCTCGTGCGCGAGCGGCGCCCGCCCCATGTGCTCGAGTGCCGCGTTGACCGAGAGCGCCAAATCGAGCTTCGAATCGATCAGCGTGCCGTCGAGGTCGAAAAACAGGGCCCGCACCCCCGCAAATTTTCCGTTCCTGCTTTCCACGCTCTCTCCCGTCGGATTCGCGTCACTTTCGCCGAATTTCCATTGTAAGCGCCGCTCAATTTCGTGTCACGTCATCGTGCCGGGCCAAATACACCGGTTACTGAAACGAAAACGGAGGCAATGCTTTTCGCGTCGGGCGGCGCGCAGGCCAGTATTGTTGTCGCACGGGCTTGGCCCGAATCACTTGGGAGATTGCGTTGAGCCGCATCTGGGAAGCGCTGAAGCAGGCCGAACGGCAACGATCCCGCGCCCATGGACGTGAGGCCAACTCCTCGCGATCAAGCGGGCACAACATCGAAGAGTCCGATCGGCGCAGCGATCTTCGCCACCCGCACAGCGCAACGCTGCTCGTCTACGGCTCGGACGTCGATAAGCAGCCCTTCCACGAGGAAACCGAAACTCTCGACGCCAACGACGAAGGATGCCTGCTGGCGCTCGAAAACGTGGTCGTGCGCGGCCAGCGGCTCTTTCTCACCAACATGCGCACGCAAGCTGAACTGGAATGCCGCGTCGTCCACATTGGGCAGCGCATCAAGGGCAAGACGCGCGTTGGCGTCGCATTTTCCACCTCCTCCCCCGATTTCTGGCGGCGCCAGTAACCCCAACTCCTCCGCTGCCATCTTTTTTTGCTCCTCCGCGGCACGCTGTTACAATGTTCGGTCTCCGCGGTACCCACAATTTCATACTGAGGCCCTCATGGCGGAAATCCAACCTTTTCGCGCGTACCGCTACGACACGAGCCGCGTCGCCGGGCAGGACGTGCTCACACAGCCGTACGACAAGATCACTCCCACGATGCAGGATCGGTATTACGCTGCGAGCCCGTACAATCTGATTGCGGTCGAAAAGGGCCGCGTCGGGCCGGACGACACCGCGGCAAACAACGTGTACACGCGCGCTGCGGCCAAAATCGATGAATGGATTGCCGAAAAGATCCTCATGCAGGATGCCGCGCCCGGCATCTACGTCTATTCGCAGGAATTCTTCGTGCCGGGCACGCACACGCGCCGCGTCCGCACGGGATTCATCGCGCTCGTGCGAATCGAGGACTACGACAACAAAGTCGTCTTCCGCCACGAGCGCACGCTCTCGGCCCCCAAAGCCGACCGGATCGAGCTGCTTCGACACACGCGTGCGCAAACCGGCCAGCTCTTTCTTCTTTACGACGATTCGGCGAGGCAAATCGACGCACTGCTAGACGAGGCGACGTCGAAAACTCCTCAAGTCGAGCTGAATGACGAATTCGGCGTCACCCACCGCCTGTGGCCCGTTGCCGATTCCGTGTTCTTCAAACGCATTCAGAATGCGATGGCCAGCAAGCAGCTGGTGATCGCCGACGGGCATCACCGCTACGAGACGGCGCTCGCCTACCGCAATGAGTGCCGCGCGCGCGCGGGCAAGACCGATCCGTTGGCTGCCTGCGAATTTGCGATGGCGACATTCATCAACACGCACTCGAAAGGCCTGACGATTCTCGCGACGCACCGCGTGGTTTCGCGGCTCTCCGATTTCAATTTCGAACGGTTTCGCACAAAGGTCGCATCTCTTTTCGACTGGTATTCCTATCCGTTCGCAAATGCGGACGAACGCGTGCCGGCCTACGACGAATTCCGCAAGGACCTGGAAAAGCTCAACGAGGATCACCGCACCATCGGCGTCTACCCTAGCGCCGATCGACCCAATGTCGGCGCCTTCTATCTGTTCGTTCTCAAGCGCGGAGTGGATCTCGAAGATCTGCTGCCCGATCTCTCCGAGGCGCAGCGAGCCCTCGATGTGGTGCTGCTCCACCGGCTGATTCTGGAAAAGGGGTTGGGAATCACCGCCGAAGCTGTCGCCGCCGAGTCAAACGTCAGCTACGAACGGGAAATGGACGCGGCCATCGGTGCTGTGGATGGCGGCACTGCCCAGATCGCATTCTTGCTGAATCCGGTTCGCGTGGAACAAGTGACGAAGGTCGCTTTGGGTGGAGACGTGTTGCCCCAAAAATCCACGGACTTCTACCCAAAACTCTTGAGCGGCCTTGCGATTTATCGCGTCGAAGGAAAGATCGGAACCTGAGGGCAGCGCGCAGCGGAATCGTGATTCCGATGGGAGGGTCCAGGCGGCTTTTCTTTCCCGGAGATCGGTTCTGCCGACCTCCGGTTCAGAACACCTAGTCGAAGAAATCCTGGTTGGTGCGGATTTCGAGCCGTTACTTTCCGAAGCTCTGAATCGCAGCTGTCTCGTTGTCGTAGGTGTCGAACACGGTCATTAGCTTCGTCACCTGCAACACTTCTTTGAATTTCGCGCCGAGGTTCACAAGCTTCAGCATGGCGCCCTGGGAGCGCGCGCTGTGGAATGTGGCCACCAGCGTGCCCAGGCCGGCGCTGTCTATGTAACTGACGTTCGCCAGGTTCAGGATGACCTTCTTCTTACCGGCTGCGAGCAAACTCTTCACCTTCTCGCGGAACGAGTTGCTTTCCTCTCCCAGCACGATGCGCCCCTCGATATCGAGCACAGCCACTCCACTGACATCCCGTTCCGTCATTCGCAGTGCCACGTTCGCGCCTCCTAAACGATTTGAAATACGCTTTCAGCTTTGGGTGAGAAAGCAGCCCCGCGGGCTGCGAACTGCCGGTCGATCTCCTCAGTAAAAGTCCGAGCAGGACATGTAATAGCCACAGTCCAGACAGATGAGCTTGCAACTCCGCGCTTCGAGCCGCGCGGAGCATCGCGGGCAGTAGCTCATAGCCAAGCCGGCCTCGTCACCACCGCCACGGGCTGCCACGCCCGAGTTCGTCGCCGCTTCCGTTGCAATCGCCGGCGAAACGCCCGCTTCAGGCTGTGCCATATCGACCCCTAGCCCGGCTGCTCGGAGCGTCGTTTATAGCACATACTTCCCATTGGGCAAAGCAAACCGTCGTTGTGAGAGCCTTTTCGCCCGGCGGTGATGAGTTTGCAACCCTCGGCCGACTTAGGGCGTCTCATGGTGCAGAGGCGAGGTTGCCATGATGACGAGTCACCGGTTTCGGCTTCTTGCCACGGCGGTCGGCATTTCGTCCTTTCTCAGTGTTGGTATCGCACGGGCGCAGCGGCCTGCGGCGATTGCCGCTCCAAGAGCCTCCGCGGCTCATGTGCGAGCTGCGGCGACGGGCGTCGCTGCCGTACCGCACACGGGCAGCAAGATCTCTGCGGCACCCCCTGCGCGTTTGCAGCCGCGCGCTACTCCCAGCGGTTTCTTTTCTGGCAGCGGATCGTTTGGCCTCTTCAACCAGATCAACGCGCCGGACTTTGGTTTTGGCCTGAACTCCAGCCTCATGAATCAGGACTGGGCCATCAAAGCTGCCATCGATCCCGCAACCGAGTGGCGCTTGCTTGAGGCGCAGAGAGTCCTTCGGGGTGCTGGTTTCGCAGGCTCAGGCTTCTATTTGCTGGATGGCGGTGGCTACTACGAAGTGCCGCCAGATACAGGCGAGGCGGAGCAGCCTCCGCAACAACAGCCACAACAGCAACCCATCGTAATCGTGCAGGCGCCACAGCAAGCGCAGACGGGCGCAGCGTCAGCGCCGTCTGAATCGGAAGAAACTTCTGCGCCGCCGACGGAGGACGTCGGACAGTTCGTGCTCGTGTTGCGCAACGGAACGCAGATCGAGGCCGTGGCGTTCAGCCGTTCCGGCGATCGCATCGTCTACATCACAGTCGATGGCCTGCGCCGTGCGCTCGCTCTGGCGGACATCGATACTCAGTCCACCATCCGCATCAATGAGGAACGCGGCACGCCAGTCCAGCTTTCGCTCTAGCGAGATTAAGTCCGCCGCGTCAGTCCAGATCAGGCCATGCTAGCGCCAGCGGAAGAACACCTGCGCCGCGCCGGCCAGCGAGAAAATTCCCGCATACAGGAATCCGGTCGCCGGCCTCACGAGGGACCGCAAGCCGCCACCGCCGCGCTCGAGACAAGATCACCGTGGCTGCTCCGTGCCCTGAGCCCGAGAAGAGGCTCACAAGGCCGATGCCGACGCAGCCGCGCCGGTGACAAGGTAGAATCGGGCGATGCGAGCCGTTCTTCAGCGTGTCACCAAGGCGCGAGTCGTTGTGGAAGGCAACGTCATCGGTGAAATCGGACCGGGACTGCTCGTCCTTCTCGCCGTCGGGCGCGACGACACCAACACGACCGCGGCATCCATGGCGGAAAAAATCGTGAACCTCCGCATCTTCAACGATGACCAGGGCAAAATGAATCGCTCTCTGCTCGATATGGGCGGAGCGATTCTCGCAGTCTCGCAGTTCACGCTGTATGGCGACGCGCGCGGCCAGCGCCGCCCGAGCTTCATGCAGGCGGCGCCTCCCGAAAAGGGCAAAGCGCTCTACGAAGAATTTGTGCGCGCGCTCAAAGCGCTCGGCATTCACGTCGAGACTGGAGTCTTTCAGGCGCACATGTCCGTCGAGCTTGCCAACGACGGTCCTGTCACTATCCTCCTCGATTCCGACAAGCTGTTCTAGCTTCGCGAGCCGCTTGCTATGCCCCGTGGGCTGTCCTACGCTTCTAACCGGGAGATTCCGATGCGCGAGATCGATAGAATCCTCGACCAAATGGACCGGGCGTTTTCCGGCGATGCCTGGCACGGTCCTTCGCTGATGGGCCTGCTCGACGACCTTTCCCCGGAGGATGCTTCAAAGCACGTAGTCCACGGCGCGCACTCCATCTGGGAGCTGGTGCACCACACGGGAGCGTGGAACTCGATCGCACAACACCGCCTGCGGGGCGAGACTGTCGACGTAACTCCCGAGCGCGATTGGCCGCCTGTCTGGGAAGTGAGCGAGGCTGCCTGGAAGCGGGCGCTCGAGAATCTTGCCGAGAGTCACGCCCGTCTCCGCAGCGTTGTAGCCGGTTTGCGGGATGAACAACTCGATCTCGTGGACCAAAAGACGAGCGGACCCGACACTTCGCGCTATGTGGTGCTGCACGGAATCATTCAGCATGATCTTTACCACGCCGGCCAGATCGCCGTCTTGAAGAAGGCGCTCGCCTGACGGAACCGCTTTGCGCCTAATCGCTCGCCAGCCAGACGCGATCGCCGAGATCGTCTACGTCGTGGTGATGCTCTGCTGGCTCGGATTTGCAGCCATCGTTGTGATCGGCAAGCGCGGAGCTGCGCCCGGCGCGCAAAGGCGCGATTGGAAATCGATGACGGGGCTGCTCTTGCAGGGCGCAGGCTACGCGATTTGCTTCGCCACATTCCGTCCGTACTTTTCCCCGCTCTTCCCGATGTCAAAGACGGCGGAAGCGATCCTGGGCATTTCTACGGTCGCCCTCGCGTTTGCGTCGACGTGGTTCTGCTACACCGCGGCACGCGCGCTCGGCAAGCAATGGGCGCTTGTGGCGCGGGTCATCGAGGGCCACGAACTCGTCCGCACAGGCCCCTACTCGGTGGTGCGCAATCCGATCTATCTCGCGATGTTCGGAATGTTGATAGCGACGGCGCTAGCCGTCGGCCGCTGGCAGGCATTGCTTCCGGCCGCGATTGTGTATCTGATCGGCACCGCGATTCGCATCCGCACCGAGGAACATCTTTTGCGAACTGCCTTCGGAGCGAAATTCGATGAGTACGCCCGCCGGGTTCCCGCGCTCCTGCCTCGTCTCTTCTGATCCGCAAACGTAACCTCCCCAAAATACCGCGCGTCTGATTGTGTTTATTGGTAGTATTCTGCGCGACTTTCGGAGGGGAATGGATTCATGCACTGTAAATGGATGACGAGATCT
>Ga0187781_10000885_pt1 | contig 22137 bp, 20 predicted proteins | sample 0715_SJ02_MP02_2_FD_132447 | JGI IMG/M metagenome (GOLD analysis project Ga0187781, IMG submission 132447) | Tropical peat soil microbial communities from peatlands in Department of Meta, Colombia - 0715_SJ02_MP02_20_MG | ecosystem: Environmental > Terrestrial > Soil > Wetlands > Peat | place... | reverse complement strand
CCAGCATGGTCCTGGTCCCCGAGGTGGTCGACGCGGTCGGTGCCCGTGCGACGGTGCTCGCCGCGGGCGGGATCGGCTGCGGCCGGCAGGTCGCGGCGGCGCTTGCGCTCGGTGCCGCCGGGGTCTGGATGGGCTCGGCCTGGCTCGCCACGAGGGAGTACGCGCAGACCACCTCGGCCCCGGCGGTCACCGAGGCGGTGCTGGCGGCCACGTCCTCGGACACCGTCCGGTCCCGGATCTACACCGGGAAGCCGGCCCGGCTGCTCAAGAACCGGTGGACGGAGGCGTGGGAACAGCCGGGCGCGCCCGAGCCGCTCGGCATGCCGCTGCAGAACCTGCTGGTCAGTGAGGCGCATCAGCGCCTCATGCGGTCCGGGCAGCCGGACGTGGTGCCGATGCCGGCCGGGCAGGTCGTGGGCCGCATCACCGAGGTCCGCCCCGTCGCCGACGTGCTGGCCGAACTCCTCAGGGAAACGGACGAGGCCCTCGACCGGCTGCACGGCCTGCGATGATGGTCTGATGAGGATCGCCGTAAGCGCCGGCTACTGGTCCGCCGGCCCGCCACCCGGAGCCCAGGAGCTCTTCGAAGCCGCCGACCGTGCCGGAGTGGACCAGATCTGGACCGCGGAGGCCTACGGCAGCGACGCCTGGACCCCCCTGGCCTGGTGGGGCTCGCGTACCAGCCGGATCAAGCTCGGCACCGCGGTCTCCCAGCTGTCGGCCCGTCCGCCGGTCACCCTGGCCATGACCGCGATGACCATGGACCACCTGACCCAGGGCCGGGTCCTGCTGGGCATCGGCACCAGCAACCCGCAGGTGGTCGAGGGCTGGTACGGCCAGCCGTACCCCCGGCCGCTGGAGCGGACCAGGGAGTACATCGACATCGTCCGTAAGGTCATCGCCCGCCGGGAACCGGTCGGCTACGACGGCAAGCACTATCAGCTGCCGCTGCCCGCCGAACGCGGGAGCACCGGCCTGGGCAAGCCGCTGCGCTCCATCCTGCACCCGTACCGCACCGAGATCCCCATCTACCTCGGCGCGGAGGGACCGAAGAACGTGGCCCTCGCGGCCGAGATCGCCGACGGCTGGAACGTCATCTTCTTCTCGCCTGCGATGAACGACTTCTACGCCGCGGCCCTGGCCGAGGGCTTCGCCCGTCCCGGCGCCCGGCACTCGGCGGAGACCTTCGACGTGGTCGGCGGCCCGCTGGCCATCATCGAGGACGACGACCTCGAACGCGCCGCGGACCACGTCAGGCCGACGCTCGCCCTGTACATCGGCGGCATGGGCGCCCGCGGGGTCAACTTCCACCACGAGGTCTTCGTCCGGATGGGCTACGAGGCCGAGGCCCGCACGATCCAGGACCTCTACCTGGCCGGGGACAGGAAGAGCGCCATCGCCGCGGTGCCCATCCGGCTGGTCGAGGACGTGGCCCTGATCGGGCCCTGGGCCAAGATCGCCGACGAGATCCAGCGCTGGAAGCAGACCGTGCTGACCACGTTCACCGCCCACTGCGACCCGCGCCAGCTGGCCAGGATCGCCGACCTGGTCCGCTGACAGACCTTTTATGCCGAACGACCCGTGGCGCGTGTTCTGGGATGGTCCGGCGCAACCGGCATGGGCCCAGGCCCGCGGGATCGGTCAGGCCCCGTCCAGGTCACCATCGGTTTCCAGCAGCTCGGCCAGCTCCGTGGCGGGGTCCTGGTCGTCGGCGTCGGCCCGGGCCAGCAGCTCGGCCAGCAGCTCGGCCAGCCGCGCGACGGAGGACTGATCTCCGGCGTCGGCCTGGCCGCTCAGGATCTGCTCGACCCGGTCCAGGTCGCCGCGCTGAGCCAGCAGCCCGGCCAGCAGCTCGGCCAGCCGTGGCACGGCCGACTCGTCCCCGGCCTCGGCCTGGACGCGGAGGATCTGCTCGCCTCCGGCCAGGTCGCCGCGCTGAGCCAGCAGCTCGGCCAGCCGCCGGGCGGCCCACTCGTCCCCGTCATCGGCCCGGGCGCGCAGGATCTGCTCGACCCCGGCCAGGTCGCCGCGCTCAGCCAGCAGCTCGGCCAGCCGCCGGGCGGCCCACTCGTCCCCGTCGTCGGCCCGGGCGCGCAGGACCTGCTCGGCCTCCTCCAGGCCGCCCCACCCGCTGAGCAGCTCACCGGCAGACCGGGTTGAAATGTCCTCGGTCGCGTTCGTGCTACCCCCTGGTCGCGAGAGCTCGCGGACCTGAGCCAGGATCGGCGTCCAGTACTCAGCCTGCGACTGGCGGCCGATGAACAAGCCGATGTGCCCGCCCGGTGCGAGATACCAGCGGACCAGCGAAGAGCCAACCGCGTACCGCATGTTGTGGACCTGCTGCCAAGGCGTGATGTCGTCCTCTTCGCCACCGAGCAGGAACACCGGGCAGGTAATGCTGCTCAGGCTCACGACCTGGCCCGTCACCTCCAGCTCGCCCTTGAACATCTCGTTCTTGACGAACAGGTGCTCCACGGCCCATAGGTACAGCCTGCCCGGCAGGTTGACCGGGTAGAGGTACCAGTCGTAGAAGTCATTGAAGTGGTCGAGGTAGTCGCGGTCGTGCACGTGCCCGTAGACCTTGAGATGCTCGGCCACGTGGGTGATCGGGTGCATGGCGATGAACCCCATGACCATGTTGATGCCGGGCACGATGCCGCCGTTGACCGCGACCATGGCCCTGTACAGCGCCATGTTGCCGCGCGGGATCAAGATGGGCATCAGCTTCTGGGCCAGGCTACTCCCGGCGCTGGTGTCGATCGGCGCACCGGCCACGATGAGCGTGTTGACCCGCTCGGGGTGCATGGCCGCCCACAGCGCGGCTTCCCAGCCACCCTGGCAGTTGCCGACGATATTGACCGTGCCGTCGGGCCCGGCGATGAGATCCACTGCGCGGGTGATGAAATCGAGGCGGTCCGCCTCGGTGGTGTCCTTGGCGGCCTTGGTGCAGCTCAGCCAGTCGAATGAGTAGAGCCTGGTCAGGCCCATCTTGAGGCAGAGCTGGACCTGACTCTGGCCCTTCTTGTCGATGATGCACGAGGCGTGCCCGGCGAGCGGCGGGAACAGCAGCGTGGGAACGACGTCATCGTCGCCGACGCTGAAGTCACGCAGCAGCGCGAACGGCGAGGCGAGGACGACCTTATTGCGGCTGTTCCACTGCGGGGGCTTACGGTTGGTGGTCTCATGGGCCCACAGCGCCGTGTCCACCGGCATCGCGATGGCCTTGGCCATGGCACGCGCACTCAGCGTGGTCGCGCCGACCATTGCGTGGGTCAACTGCCTGAACATCTACGTCAACTCCGAATCGTAGGTCCGGGCGTCCGGACGGCGGGCGAACGGCATGGCTTCCCCTCACGCTGCTGAGCAATCGCCATCGACTAACGATCGATCGGTAGGTAATGACAGTATGAGATTCCTTCGCACCTCGTCAAGCGGCTACGGTAGTGGGGCGGTGGGCAGCGATGCTGCCTACCGATCAACCGATTGGAAGTGGAGCTTCCGGTGGATGAACCACCTCGGGTGCGCAGAGTTCGTTCCGGCGCGCCTGCTCTGCCGCCGCGGCCTGGGGCAGGTGGCACACGGGACCGGATCTTGCTCGCCGGGCTGGGGCTGTTCGCCGAGCACGGGTTCCACGGGACGTCGATCCGGGACATCGCCGCCGATGCGGCCGTCCAGTCCGCCTCGCTGTACGCGCACTTCCCGTCGAAAGAGGCAATCCTCGCCGAATTGGTCCTGGCCGGCCACGAAATGCACCACGCCCGCCTGGTGACCGCGCTGCTCGACACGGGCACCGACCCCCGCGACCGCCTCGCGGCGCTGGTGCGCGCCCACGTCCAGGCCCACACCGACTACCCGATGCTCGCCGTGGTCGCCAACAACGAGATGCACGCGCTGTCACCCGCGGCCGTCGCGCCGGCGGTCGCCGTGCGCCGCCGGTCCGAGGCGCTGCTGACCGAGGTACTGGCCCTGGGCCAGCAGCAAGGCGTGTTCGACGTCGTCCACCTGGAGGCGACCGCCGCCGCGATCGGCGGCATGGGCATCCGGGTCGCCAACTGGTACCCGGTGCCCGGTGCTGGCCTCAACGCCTCCCAGCTGGCGGATGTGCACGCCTCACTAGCCCTGCGGATGGCCGGAGCGAGGTAACGCTACCCGCCGTGAGGTGCCTCACCGCGGCGCGGAGACCCCCGGCGCCCTGGCCACGGCGGTGCCGAGTTCCATCATGCGCAGGTCCCCGATGGGGGAGCCGGTGCCCCGGTTGCAGACCATCGCCATCGCCAGGTCACGCCGCGGATCGGCCCACCCGCCCGAGCCGCCGAACCCGAAGTGACCGAACGCCCCCGGCACCGTGCCCCGGGTCGTGAAGGCGCTGTGGTAGCCCAGCCGCCAGCCCATCGGCAGGACCAGGACCAGGTCCGGACCGCGAGATTGGACCACCGCGATCTTTTCCAGGGTCGGCGGCGACAGGAGCCGCACGCCGCCGATCTCGCCGCCGTGCGCCACCAGCGCGTACATCCTGGCCAGCGACCGGGCGGTGAAGAACCCGTTCGCCGCCGGGATCTCGGCGTCCATCACCTCCGGGCCCCACAGCACGTCCTCGATCCCGCGCGGCATCAGCGCGCTGACCAACCGGTGCGGGCTGACCGGCAGCCGCAGCAGCTCCGGGATCCGGCCGACCGTGCCGCCCATCAGCGCACTCGGGTCCAGGCCCAGCCTGCGGCCGAGCGCGCCGTACATGGGGGCCAGCGGCGCGACCCGGCCGCGCTGCTCGGGCGGGCAGCCGACGTACAGCCCGTCCAGGCCGAGCGGGCGGGCCAGCTCGTCGGCGACGAAGCGGGCGACGGGGCGCCCCGACACCCGCCGGATCAGCTCCCCGGCCAGCCACCCGTAGGTCAGCGCGTGGTAGCCGTGCCGGGTGCCCGGCTCGTACGCCGGCTCGGCCCGCTCGAGCGCCGCCACCATGTACTCCCAGTCCAGCATCCGCTCGGCGTGGTCCACCAGGGTGCGCATCTGGTGCAGGCCGGCCGAGTGCGTGAGCACGTGGCGGACCGTGACGCGCTCCTTGCCGTGCTGGGCGAACTGCGGCCAGTAGGCCGCGACCGGCGCGTCGTAGCAGATCTGCCCGCGGTCGGCCAGCAGGTGCAGCGCGGTCGAGATGACCCCCTTGGTCGTGCTGAAGCACATCGCCAGCGTGTCGCGCCGCCACGGCTGCCGCCCGGCACCCGAGCCGCCCCACAGGTCGACGACCAGCTCACCCCGGTAGTACACGGCCACTGCCGCGCCGCCCGTCGTGCGCCTCAGCTGCCGCTGGAACACCCGCGCCACGCTCTCGAAACCGGGCTGCGCCCAACCATCCACACAATCCACTCTGCCACCGCGTCATGCTCTCGCGCAGGGTCCGAGGGTCCCGCCGACAGCGGACCAATGGTCCTTTCTTGCCGCCCCGGACGCGGGCAGCATGGTCACCGGAGGAAGCATGCCTAGCTACCATCCCCGGGACGCCGCAGGCCCGGAGCCGGTCCGGGGCCCGCGCGCGCGGACGCTGGCGCTGCTGTCGCAGCGGATCGCCGCCGGGCTCGCCGACACCTCCATGCCACGCGACCCCGACTTCATTCGCAGGAACCTGCCTGCCGTCGCCCGTTACACGAGCTATTTCACGCCTGAAGTGAGAGGGCTGGACCGGCTTCCCGCGGAAGGATCCGCACTCGTGGTCGGCAATCATTCGTGCCTCTTCTACGTGCCCGAGGCCTGGACCTGCGGGCAGGCCATCCTCTCCCGCCGCGGCATCGACGCGCCGGCCTACGCGCTCGCCTACGATCTCCTGTTCGCCGTCCCCTGGGTCGGGTCGTTCCTGCGCCGGATCGGCGTCATACCCGCGAGCACCAGCCAGGCCGAGTCCGCGCTGGCGAACGGGGCGTGCGTCCTGGTGTATCCGGGCGGGGACCTGGAGGCCTGCCGCCCGTGGGTTCAGCGGAACAAGATCGACTTCGCCGGCCGGACGGGCTTCGTCCGGCTCGCCCTGCGCTGCGGGGTCCCGGTCGTGCCCGTGGTGGCCCACGGCGGCCACGACGCCGTTGTGGTGCTGGCCCGCGGCGACCGTATGGCCCGGGCCGCGGGCCTGCACGCGCTCCGGGTCAACGTCTTCCCGTTCCTGGTCGGCTTCCCGTTCGGCATCACGCCCGTCCTCGCCCCGCCGCTCCCGATGCCGGCCCACCTCACCCTGGAGTTCCTCCCCGCGCTCGACTGGACCGGTTACGGCCCCGGCGCGGCCGACGACGCGCGGGTGGTCTCGGCCTGTTACGCGGACATCACCGGACGGCTGCAGGCGGCCCTCGACCGGCTCTCGGCCGAGTACCCTCACCCGGTGCTCCTGGGCTGCTCACGGCTGTCGGCCCGGGCGGCCGCCGGGGTGATTCACGTTGTCGGGCGGTAACCGAACGCCAGGGCGGCGCCGATGCGGCGGAGCTGGGCGGTCGCGCCGCCCAGCGCGAACTCGTTCCCCTTGGCCGCGGTGAAGTACCGGTGCACCGGGTAGGACACGTCGATACCCAGCCCGCCGTGCACGTGGACCGCGGTGTGCGCCACCCGGTGCCCGCCGTCGGCGGCCCAGAACTTGGCCGTGGCCACCGCGACGTCGACCGCCCCGGAATCAGTCCCGGACGCGAGCAGCCACGCGGCCTGCCACATGGTCAGCCGCACGGCCTCCACGTCGATGTACGCGTCGGCCAGCCGCTGCGCCACCGCCTGGAACGAGCCGATCGGCCGCCCGAACTGCACCCGGGTCCGCGCGTGCTCCGCGGTCAGCTCCAGCGCCCGCTCGAGCACCCCGGCCTGCACCGCGCACAGTCCCACGGTCGCCCGCGCCACCAGCCAGTCCGCCACCGACCCGTCCGGCGGCCCCAGCACCCGGTCATGACCCACCACCACACCGTCCAGCACCAGCCGCCCCGCCGGAGCAACGGACGTCAGCAGCTGCGGCTCCACGACTACCCCGCCGTCGGCCGGCTCCACACCGAACACCCGGACCCCGTCCGGCGCAGCGCACGGCACCAGGAACAGGCCGGCCTGCGGAGCGGCAGGCACCGCGGTCTTCACGCCGGACAGCGTCCAGCTGCCATCGGCCGAACGCGCCGCGGTCGCCGACGGAAACCGTGGATCGTCCCCGTCCTCCTCCGCCAGCGCCGCGGTCAGCACCACCGAACCCTGCCCCGCCGGGCGGGCCCACCGCTCCTGCTGCTCCGGCGTGCCGAAGCAGGCCACCGCCCCCGCCCCCAGCACGATCGAGGCCAGGTACGGCACCTCCGAGGCCGAACGCCCCAGCTCGATCAGCACCGAGCACTGCTCGAGCAGCCCCAGCCCGGCCCCGTCCAGGGCAGCAGGCAGCCCGGCCGCGAGCACCCCCGCCGCGGCCAGGTCGGCCCAGGGCTCCTCCCGCTCGCCCAGGATCTTCCGGGCCAGCCCGCCCAGCTCGTCCTGGGCCTCGCTCAGCGTGAAGTCCATGAAAACCCTCCCGACTCACCGACGCGACAGCGGCAGCCCGAGCGCGGTCGCCGCGATGATGTCCCGCTGCACCTCGTTGGTCCCGCCGCCGAAGGTCAGGATCAGCGCGGCCCGGTGCGCCCGCTCGATCCGCCCGGCCAGCACCTCCCCGGCCGACCCCGAGCGGACCACGCCGCGGGCGCCGAGCACCTCCATCAGCAGCCGGTACGCCTCGACCGCGGCCTCGGTGCCGAACACCTTCGTCGCCGACGCGTCAGCCGGTCCCAGCACGCCACCCGCCGAGGCGACCCGCCAGTTCATGAGCTTGAGAAACTCCGCCTTGGCGTGCACCCGGGCCAGGTTGAGCTGTACCCACTCCGCGTCGATGACCCGCGGCCCGGACGCCAGCGTGGTCGAGGCCGCCCAGTCCCGCACGTCGGCCAGCGCCGCGATGACCGGCGCCGCCGAGGTCAGCGCCACCCGCTCGTGGTTGAGCTGGTTGGTGATCAGCGGCCAGCCCCGGTTCTCCTCACCCACCAAGGACGAGGACGGCACCCGGACGCCCGAATAGTACGTGGCCGAGGTCACCACCCCCGCGACCGTCGGCACCGGCGTCCAGGAAAACCCGGCCGCGGTAACGGGCACGATGATGATCGACAGCCCCTTGTGCCGCTCCGCCGCGGGATCGGTCCGGCAGGCCAGCCAGACGTAGTCGGCGTACTGGATCAGGCTGGTCCACATCTTCTGCCCGTCGATCACGTACTCGTCCCCGTCCCGGACCGCCGTGGTCCGCAGCGAGGCCAGGTCGGTGCCGGCCTCCGGCTCGGAGTACCCGATCGAGAAGTGGATCTCGCCGGCCGCGATCTTCGGCAGGAAGAACGCCTTCTGCTCCGCCGACCCGAACCGCATGATCGTCGGCCCCACCGTGTTGATGGTCAGGAACGGCACGGGCACCCGCGCCGCCGCCGCCTCGTCGGTGAAGATGAGCTGGTCGACCGCGGTCCCGCCGCGCCCGCCGTACTCGGTCGGCCAGCCCAGCGCCAGCCAGCCGTCCCGGCCCAGCTGCCGGACCACCGAGCGGTATGCCTGCCCGTCCCCCAGGTCGTCGTCGCCGCCGGTCAGGGCCGCGCGCACCTCAGGCGTCATCAGCTCGCCGAAGTACCCGCGCAGCTCGCGCCGCAGCCGTTCCTGTTCCGAGGTGTAGGCGATCTCCATGAGGTCCCCTAAAATAGAACGTGTTCTAGCAGCGTACCCCAGGGACACCCGCCCATGCCCGAGGCCTTCATCGTCGATGCCGTGCGCACTCCCGTCACCCGCCGCGGCGGCGGCCTGGCCGGCGCGCACCCGGCCGATCTCGGCGCGCACGTCATCACCGAACTGCTGGCCCGCACGCACGCAGATCCCGACGCCGTCGACGACGTCATATTCGGCTGCGTGGACACGGTAGGCCCCCAGGCCGGCGACATCGCCCGCACCGCCTGGCTGGCCGCGGGCCTGCCCGAGGCGGTGCCCGGCGTCACCGTGGACCGCCAGTGCGGCTCGTCCCAGCAGGCGGTGCACTTCGCCGCCCAGGCCGTGCTCAGCGGCACGGCCGGCCTGGTCGTCGCGGCCGGCGTGCAGAACATGAGCCTGGTCCCGATCGGCTCGGCCATGGGCCCCCAAGACCCGTTCGCCGGCAGCACAGGCTGGCGGGAACGGTACGGCACCGAGGAGATCTCCCAGTTCCGGGCCGCGGACCTGATCGCGGACAAGTGGGCGATCGGCCGTCCCGAGATGGAGCGCTACGCCCTGGCCAGCCACCAGCGGGCGGTCCGCGCCATCGACGCCGGGGCGTTCGGCGCCGAGATCGTCCCTTACGCCGGCGTCAGCCAGGACGAGGGCCCCCGCCGCGACACCACCCTGGAGAAGATGGCCGCCCTTCCGCCGCTGCGCGCGGGCGGCCGGATCACCGCCGCGCTGTCCAGCCAGATCGCCGACGGCGCCGCGGCCCTGCTGATCGCGTCGGCCCGCGCGGTCCGCGAGCACGGCCTGACCCCGAAGGCCCGGATCGCCCACCTGTCCGCCCGCGGCGACGATCCGGTGCTGATGCTCACCGCCCCGATCCCGGCCACCGCTCATGCCCTGCACCAGGCCGGGATGTCCCTGGCCGAGATCGACCTGATCGAGATCAACGAGGCGTTCGCCTCGGTGGTGCTGGCCTGGCAGCGCGAGACCGGCGCGGACCTGGCCCGGGTGAACGTGTGCGGCGGGGCGATCGCGCTCGGCCACCCGCTCGGCGCCACCGGCGCCCGGCTGCTCACCACCCTGGTCCACGCCCTGGAGCGCACCGGCGGCCGCTACGGCCTGCTGACCATGTGCGAGGGCGGCGGCCAGGCCAACGTGACCATTGTCGAGCGCGTCTGACCACGGACCGTTCGGACTAAAAATCTTTTGCTGCCGAACGGACCGTGGCCATCGCGTCCAGGCCCGCCTCAGCGTCCCGCATGATCGCCTCTATCAGCTCCGCGCACGACGGCAGGTCATCGATCAGCCCGGTCACCTGCCCGGACGACATCAGCCCCAGGTCCGTCCGGCCGTCCACCATGGCCGCCCGCAGCAGTACCGGCGTGTTCGCCGCCATCACCACCTGGCTCCAGCTCAGCCCGCTGTCCCGCCGCATGGCCCGGCCCATGGTGATCATCTCCCGCCAGCCCATCCCGGACGCCCCCCGGAACGCGGCCGCGTTACGGGCCGCTCGCACCAGTCCCCCCATCGCCCGCCCCGACCCTAGATGGTCGACCATACTCGTCCGCAATACCCGATGCGGCACGCCGTCGACCTGGGTGGTGACCACCGTGCCGTCCAGGCCCGCCGCCAGGTAGAGCAGCTTGACCGCGTCGGGCACCGGGCTGTCGCTGGTCAGCAGGAACCGGGTGCCCATGGCGATGCCGTCCGCGCCCCAGGCCAGCGCCGCGACCAGGCCCCGGCCGTCGAAGAACCCCCCGGCCGCGATCACCGGGATGTCCACCGCGGCCGTGACCTGGGGGATCAGCAGGCTGGTCGGCACCGCTCCGACGTGCCCGCCGCCCTCGCTGCCGGTCGCGATCACCGCGTCGATGCCCCAGCCTGCGGCCTTCTCCGCGTGCCGCCGCGCGCCCACCGAGGCGATGGTGACCACCCCGGCATCCTTGAGGGCCGCGATCAGCTCCGGTCGCGGGGCCTGAGCGAACGAGGCGACCGGGACCCGGCGGGCGATGATCAGCTTGACCCGCTCGGCGGCGTCGGGCGCGTCGGCGCGCAGGTTCACGCCGAACGGCGCGCTGGTCCGGCCGGCCGTCTCGGCGATGGCGGCCTCCAGCTCGGCCAGGCTCATCGTGGCCGACGCGATCAGGCCCAGGCCCCCCGCGTTGGACGTGGCGGCGGCCAGCCGCGGCCCGGAGACGTAGCCCATCGCGGCCTGCACGACCGGGTGCCGGATGCCCAGGAGTTCGGTCAGCCGGGTGCGGATCATGCCAGTTCCCGCTCCCGGGCCCCGTCCGGGTCGAGCCGGGTCCGGATCAGGTCGAGCTCGCTGGCCGTGGGCGTTCGGGTCACCGGGACGTCCCCCGGGATGACCAGCGGGAAGCCGGTGGCCGCCACCACCTCGCCCACCTCGACGCCCGGGTGCACCGAGCGCAGCCGCATCGTCCGCTCCGGCGTGCCGAAATCGAGCACAGCCAGGTTGGTCACCACCAGGCGCAGCTCGTGCGCCCCCCGGTCGTAGCCGACCCCGCACACCATGTCGACCCGCTCGACGAACACCCGGGGCGAGTGCCGGCCGATCCAGTAGCTGACCGGGTGGTTGACCGTGTTGCCCGGCGCGCCGCGCACGCCGAGCAGCTGGGCCCGGGGGCGCTTCCAGTCCCCGATGCAGGAGATGTTCTGGTTCCCGAACCGGTCGATCTGGGCCGCGCCCATCATCGCGTGCCGTCGGCCGGCGGCCAGCATGGTGAACACCTTCGCGTACGGCAGCCAGCCCTCGATGCCGCCCTTGGCGTCGACCAGGTAGGCCTCGCCGTCGGTCAGCAGCAGGCCCGGCTCGAACGTGAGCCGGGCCAGCCGGGCACCCAGCGACGGGATCAGCCCCATCGGGCTGGCCAGGATCGCGCCGTCCCCGCGCCACGCCTCGGCGCAGGCCGCCACGCAGACCTCGGCTCTGGTCGGCGCGCCGGTCATGCCCGTACTGCCTTCTGGTATGCGGCCTCGTCGCCGGCCAGGTACTGCTCGGCGAACCGGCGCCATTCCTCCTGGCCGGCCGCGGCCGCCGCGTAGCGGGCCTGGAACTTCTCGTCGCGGCCGTAGTCGGGGACGCAGCTGGTGAAGTGCGCGCCGTTCGGGGTCTCGGTTACCGCGTACACCATGGCCCGGTTGAGCAGCAGGGTCTGCGGCGGTCCCTGGAGTTCGGTCACGATCTGCTCGCACGACACGTAGGCCCGCTCGGCGGCCAGGCAGAACAGGTCGTCGAAGTACGGGTCCGGGCCCAGGTACTGGCCGTTGCCCGCGGCGTCCGCCCGGTTCATGTGGACCAGCGCGGCGTCCAGCCGCAGGGCCGGCATGGCCACCAGTTCCTCCCCGTCGGGGTAAGGGGACCGGACCGTGCGCAGCTCGGGGTTGACCTCGAGCACGCCGGAGCCGAGCCCGGCCCGGATGGGCAGGAACGGCAGTCGGTGCGCGGCGGCGAGCAGGCCCCAGTGCAGCATGCCCTCGTCCAGTTCGGTCAGCTCGACCGTCCCGGCCTGCCGGGCCCGGCGGAAGTGCGGCTCGAGCGCGATCGAGTCCAGCGACGCGAACCCGGTGACGACGCGCGTGGCCTGGCCCGACGCGACCAGCAGGCCCACGTCGGGTCCCGCGTAGGACACGATGCGCAGATCGCGCACCGGCGAGCGCAGGATGGCCCGGACCAGCGCCATCGGCTTGCGCCGCGACCCCCAGCCGCCGATCCCGATCGTCATCCCGTCGCGCAGCTCGGCGACGATCTCATCGGGGGTCAGTATCTTCCCGGGGGGACGACCCCCCGCTCTGCCCCCCGGGGGGGACGACCCCCCCGAACCCCCCCGAGGCCCCCGCTGCCGACGCGCCTTTGGGCCCCGCCTTCCCTCGTCGCTCGTTCCTCGCGCCTGCGGTGGGTCCGGGGGGACAAACACAGTCCAGGCGGGGCCGCGCGCCGGCGTCATGTGCGCTTTCCGTCGACGAAGGCCTGGCGGGCCTCGTCCCCGGCGCCGGCCAGGTTCAGCTCGAAGGTGAACCCCTGCTCGTACCGGTAGGAGCGCTTGACGTCGACCGGGTCGATGCCGTTCAGCGACTGCTTGGCCAGCCGGATCACCGCCGGGTCCTTGCCCGCGATCTCCTCCGCGAGGTCGCGCGCGGCCCCGCGCAGCTCCCGTTTCGGCACCACGTCCAGCACGGTGCCGAAGGCGAGCAGCTGGCGGGCGGTGATGGTCCGGCACGTGTAGACCATGGCCCGCATGAGCGGCTGCGGCACCAGCCGGGCCAGGTGCGTGGCCGCGCCCAGCGCGCCGCGGTCCACCTCCGGCAGCCCGAACGTCGCGTCCTCGGCCGCGATCACGATGTCCGCGCTGCCGGCCAGGCCGACGCCGCCACCCAGGCAGAAACCGTGCACGGCGGCGATCACCGGCACCGGGCAGTCGTAGACCGCGGCGAACGCGGCGAAGCAGCCCCGGTTGGCGCCGAGCAGCGCCTCATTCCCCCCCTGCTGACTTCGGGGCCGCTGCATTTCCTTGATGTCCACCCCGGCGCAGAAGCCGCGGCCCTCGGCGGCCAGGATCACGGCCCGGGTCGCCGGGTCGGCGCCCGCCGCGGTGACCGCGGCCGCGAGATCGTACCAGCCCCGCACCGGCAGCGCGTTGACCGGGGGAAAGTCGATGATCACCTCGGCGATCCCGTCGGCGCTGCGCACCTGCACGCTCATCCGGGCCTCACCGCGCTTGACCTAGCGTTTGCTTGGGCGCGAGCCTAACATGACGCCATGCAGCCCGTCGACCAACCGTTTCCGGGCCTGGACGGCTGCCGGGTGATCGTCACCGGCGGGACCAAGGGCATCGGGGCGGGCATCGCGCGGGGGTTCCTGCGGGCCGGCGCGCGGGTCCTGGTCTGCGCCAGGAACGGGCCCGCCGACGGTGCCCTGCCTGCCGCCGGCGGGCAGACCGCGGAGTTCACCCGCGCGGACGTCAGGGACCCGCAGCAGGTGACCCGGCTGATCGCGGCCGCGGCCGACCGGTTCGGCGGCCTGGACGTGGTGATCAGCAACGCGGGCGGAGCTCCGCCTGTGCCAGCCGCCACCGCGTCCCCGCGCTTGCACGCCCGGGTCATCGAGCTGAACCTGATCGCGCCGCTGCACGTCGCGCAGGCCGCGAACGAGGTCATGCAGGGCCAGCCCGAGGGCGGGTCGATCATCATGATCGGCAGCGTGAGCGGCACCCGGCCCTCCCCCGGCACGGCCGCCTACGGGGCGGCCAAGGCCGGCCTCCACCACCTGGCGACCAGCCTGGCCATCGAGTGGGCGCCCCGGGTCCGGGTGAACACGGTGGTGCCCGGGTTCGTGGCCACCGAATCGGCTGCCGGGCATTACGGCGATGCGGACGGGGTGGCCGCGGTCGCCGCCACCGTGCCGCTGCGGCGGATGGCCACCCCGGACGACGTGGCCGACGCGTGCCTGTTCCTGGCCTCGCCCCGCGCCGCCTACGTCAGCGGCGCGTGCCTGGCCCTGCACGGCGGCGGCGAGCCCCCGGCGTTCCTGACCGCGCGCCCGGGCACCTGATCAGGTCGCTGGCCCTCGTTGCGGAGGCCGCCGTGAGCCTCCGCCGCTGCTGGACGAAACGCCGCAGCTCCTGCCGTCTTCCCGGCCCGGCTACGCGGGCGGCCGGGGCGTCGGCCGCCGTGGACAGCGGCTTGAGGCTCATTCCCGGCTGGGCCACCTTACTGGCCGCCGTTACTGGACAGCGCGTCCTTGACCACGGTGAGCGCGCGGCTGGCCGCGGCGAGGAAGGCGCTGACCGTGTCCGGGTCGGTTTGCGCGGGCGCGTACCAGTTGATGGTCAGGCAGAAAAAGACCCAGCGGTTGTCGAAGAACATGCCGCCCGGGATGCATACGGCATGGAAGCCGGGCACGTCGATGCTCCCGCCCTTGGCGAATGCGCTGACGCCGAGCGGCAGCGGCACCAGCCAGATGGCACCCCCCATGGCCAGGATCTCCCGGAACTGGCTGAGGGTGGCCGGGTACGTGAAGTAGGCCCCCTGCAGGCTGCGAGAGTAGTAGGCGACCAGGTCATCGGCCGTTGACGCCATCGTCTCGACGGCGTTGAGCGGGGAGTTGACGATCGGGTCGTTCGCCGCGGCCACCAGGTCGGCCCAGGTGAACGTCTTGTAGTTCGTCGCGCCCAGCAGGTAGCCGAACAAGATCCGGGTGCTGTCGGGGATCATCGTGCTGCGCAGCCCGATGGAGGCGATGAACGCCCGGACGTTGTCCGGGCCGGCCAGCTTCAGCGCCATGTCGGTGGCGGTGTTGTCGCTGTGGGTGATTATCGCCTCCAGTGTGGTGCGCTCGGATACCTTCCCGGTCAGGTAGGGCGGGTTGAACGTGGGGGCGTCCGGCGACCAGACGGTCTGGTCGAGGTCCAGCTGCCGGGCGGCGATCGTCTGGGTCACCGCGGGCGATTAGGCCTGCCGCAGCGCCTCGCACAGCACGAAGGTCTTGATGGCACTGCCCACGAACAGCCGCCTGGCGGCGTTGAACTCCACCCGCAGCCCGGGTCGCCCTTGAGCTGCAGGTGCCACGATCTTGCCCGCGACGTCTCCGGGCAGGTCCGCGAACAGGCCCGGGATGCCGTCCGGCGGGGTCACGGTCGCGGCCGATGCTCTGGTGGTGCGGATGAGCGGCGCCGCTGTCAGCACGGCCGCAGCCGTTCCGGCCAGCACCGCGCGCCTGGTCGTTGCCATAGGTTTCTCCTTTCGCGCCGGGGGCTGCGGCCGGGCGGGTCAGCCCGTGGCGCCGTTCCCCCAGGGTTCGGACGGGACGAGGATCTTGGCCAGCTGGGCGGCCAGGGTCAGGGCGGCGTCGCCGCCGGCGGTGGAGTTGTTGAGCATCACCACGATGGTGGCGTGGTGCGCGGGGCTGGACAGGATGGCGGAGATGAAGCCGGGGATCTCGCCATCGTGGCCGTAGAAGTCGTTCAGGACGATCAGGCCCAGCCCGTAGCCGACATAGGACGGGGCGCCGCGGATGGGCACGGTGCGCAGCCGGAGCCGCTGGGTCGCCGGGGTGAGCAGCGCACCGTCGCCGATGGCGGTGGCCAGGGTGTGCAGGTCGGCCAGGGTGGACACCATCGCCCCGGCCGCGCCCGCGATGGTGGGGCTGAGCGTGGTGATGTCGGTCAGGCCGGCGCCGGCGGTTTCGGTGACGTACCCGTGCGGGTGCGGGGCCGGCAGCCGCGGCGTGGCGGGGAAGCTGGTGGCGCGCAGGCCCAGCGGCACGGAGATCAGCTGCCGCAGCGCGGTGGCCAGCGGCTGCCCGGTGACCTTCTGGATCACCTCGCCGAGCAGCAGGTAGCCGGTGTTGGAGTAGGACCAGGCGGTGCCGGGCGGGAACAGCGGGGACCGCGCGTAGCCCAGGGCGAGCAGCGTGCCGGTGGCCCAGCGTCGGGTCGGGTGGGCGAACACGGCGGCCTGGAACGCGTCGGTGTCGTAGTCGGCCAGGCCGCTGGTGTGCTGCAGCAGTTCGGTGATCGTGATGTGCCGCCCGCCGGGCACCCCGGCCACGTAATCGCTGACCGGGTCGGTCAGGCCGACCCGGCCCTGATCGACCAGCCGCAGCACCGCGGTGGCCACCACGGCCTTGGTGTTGCTGGCCATCCGGAAGTGGTCGGCCAGGCTCATCGGCGCGCCGGTGGCCAGATCGCCGGTACCCCGCGCCGCGGTCCAGCTCCGGCCGTTCTGCCACACGCCGGCGATCGCGCCAGGCGCCTTGTCGGCGGCCATCGCGGCGGCCAGGACCGCGGCCAGCCGGGCCCGGATCCCCGGGCTGAACTGGCCGGCCCCTGCTGGCCCGGCCGCGGCGATGGGGGGCCGCCGCATGGCCCCCGGCCGCCGGGCCGGGCGCGGCCAGCCCCGCGCAGCACAGCACCAGGGCCACGCCGGCCAGGGCGGGAAGCAGCCGCCGGGCGGCGGGCGCGGGCCGGGATCGTGTTCCGATGCTCATGGGGACCTCCCAGGACCGGGCGCGGGGCGGGGTGCCGTCTGCGCTGTGGCGCTGTGATCAGCCGGTGGCGGCCGGCAGCACGAGAATCCCTCCGGCATCGGACCTGGTCGTCAGTACCGGGCTACTGCAATCGGCCAGCCGGGCTACTTAACGGGAGCTGGCGGGCTACTTAAGGCGTGCCAGGGCCGCTGCCTGGGGCGGTGATCAGGCCGGTCATGGCGCGGCGGGCGAGCGGGGAGTAGATTCGGCACTGCCATGAAGGTGCGGGGCCGGGCCGCGGAGCGGCTGGGCAGGCAGCTGGCGTGGCCGTTTACCGGCCGCACAGAGGAGCTCGCCATGGCCGGGGCGCAGCGGCGGGCGGGCTCGTGCTGCGGGGTGGTGGTCAGCGGCGCGGCGGGGGTGGGCAAGACCCGGCTGGCGCGGGAGCTGCTGGCGGCCGGGGTGGCCGACGGCGGGGACAGCGAGTGGGTGCAGGGGACGGCGGCGGCGGCGTCGATCCCGCTGGCCGCGTTCGCCGGCGTGGTGCCGCCGGGCGCGGGGGCTGGTGACCGGTCTGAGCTGTTCCAGCTGTGCGCCGACGTGCTGCGGCAGCGCGGCGCCGAGCGCCGGATGCTGCTGGGGGTGGATGATGCGCACCTGCTGGATGCGGCGTCGGCGGCGCTGGTGTTGCACCTGGCGGCGAGCGGGACGGCATTCGTGGCGGTGACCGTGCGGGCGGGGGAGCCGTGCCCAGATGCGGTCGTGGCGCTGTGGAAGGACGCGGGGGCGGTGCGGCTGGAGTTGCAGCAGCTGTCGGAGGAGGACACGGCGGGGCTGCTGGCGGCGGCGCTGGGCGGCGAGGTGGAGCCGGGGGTGCTGGCGTGGGCGTTCGGGGCCAGCGAGGGGAACGTGCTGTACCTGCGGGAGCTGCTGACCGGGGCGCTGGCCTCGGGCGCGCTGGCGCGGACCGGCGGGCGGTGGCGGCTGGGGTACCGGCCGCATCCGGGCCCGGCGCTGGTGGACCTGATCTCGGCCCGGCTGGCGGGCCTGGCCGAGGATGAGCTGGACGTGGTGCGGCTGCTGGCGCTGGGCGAGCCGCTGACGGTCGGCACGGTCGCCCGGATCGCCGGGACCGACCCGCTGGCCCGGCTGGAGGACAAGGGGCTGGCGGTGATCGCCCCGGTACCAGGGTCGGCTGGGGGCGGTGAGGCGCGCCTGGGCCATCCGCTGTACGGGGAGGTGGTGCGCGAGATGACGGCGTCGCTGCGGGCGGCCGGGCTGCGGCGGCGGCTGGCCGAGGCGGTGCAGGCCGGCGGGCTGGACCGCCCGGGGGACGCGCTGCGGGTGGTGGCCTGGCTGGATGAGGCCGGGGCGGAGGCCGGTCCGGCGCTGCTGCTGGCCGCAGCGCGGGAGGCCAACGCGGCCAGCGATCCCGATCTGGCCGAGCGGCTGGCCGGCCGGGCGGGCCCGGGAGACCAGACGGCGGCCGCGCTGGTGATCGCCCGCGCGCACGCGCTGCGGCGGCGCTTCGCCGCGGTCGAGGACCTGCTGGCCGGTCTGGAGGGGCAGCTGGCCGCGCTCGGCCTGGCCGCTGATTACCTCGCCGAACGAGCCGTGCTCGTGCTGCACCTGGGCCTGCGGCGGACCGGCGACGCGCTCGCCCTGCTGGCCCGGGCTCGGGACTGGTTCACCGACCCGCACTGGCGGAGCCGGGTCGAAGCGATGGAGCTGGAGATCCAGGCGGGCACCGGGGCCGGGGCCGCCGGGGTGATCGAGGCGGCCGGGCGGGTCCTGGGACGGGATGACCTGATCCCGCAGGAACGTCGGCGCGTGTCGATCACGCAGGCGATCAGCCTGTATCACGCGGGGCGTACGGCCGAGGCGTGCGCGGCCGCGGTGCGGGGCCGGCCCGGCGTGCCGCTGCACGACGACGACGTCTACCCGTTCATGTTGTGGCCGCTGGTGTGCATGGAGTGCGGGTACGACTGGGACCAGGCTGAGGCCTGGCTGCGGGAGGCCGGACGGGCGGCCGCGCCAGCCGATGATCCGCTCACCCACGGCCAGGTCGTGGGTACCTTGGGCGCCTTCGCGTTGTGGCGAGGCAGGCCGGCGACGGCGGCGCGCCGGTTCCGCGAGGCGATCCCATCGCTGATGCGCCGCGACCCGCAGCGCCGGCTGCCGCTCGCGTGGCTGTACCTGGTCATCGCCGAGGCGATGCGCGGCGAGCTGGCTGCGGCCCGGGAGGCGCTGGCTGCCTACCACGGCCTGGTCGCCGGGGCCCCTGTCCCCTACCTGTCGCGGCGCGAGCCCCGGGCCCTGGCCGCGTTGGCGGTCGCGGAAGGAAAGACCAGCCAGGCCGCCGGACTGCTGCTGGCGGCCGCCGACGCCCAGCAGATTCCCACCGAGCGGGGGCACCTGCTGTACCAGGCGCTGCGCGCCGACGCGGACCCGAAGACCGTCGGCCCGGCGCTGGCGGCGGCCGCCGCGGCTTGCGATGCCCCGCTGATCGGTGCGTTCGCCCGGCAGGCCGGCGCGCTGGCCGACGGCGACGGTGCCGGGCTGGTCGGCGCCGCCGAGGTTCTGGGCCAGATCGGGGCGTGGCTGTGGGCCGCCGAGGCCGCCGCCCAGGCCGCGGTCGCGCACACCCGGGCAGGCCGCGGTGACCCGGCCCGGCGCGCGCTGGCGCTCAGCGGCCGCTTCCGGGGCCAGTGCGAGGACCTCCGGTCGCCGGTGCTGACCGCCGTGCACCTCGCCCCCGCCGAGCTGACCCGCCGCGAGCGCGAGATCGTCGAGCTCGCCAGCTTGGGCGCGACCAACGCCGAGATCGCCGGGCAGCTCGTGCTGTCGGTGCGGACCGTCGAGTCCCACCTGTACCGGGCGATGAGCAAGCTCGGCGTCCGGACCCGGCACGAACTTCGTGAGCTCCGGGTCGGCCCGGGGCCCGACGATGTGCAGTAGCCCGCTACTGAAGACGCCCCGCGCCCCGCCGCCTACGGTCGTGGCTATGGACCGTGACACGCAGATCCGCCGGCTGCCGCTCGCCCTGGCGATCGGATTGCGGCTGCACGAGGCAGGCGCCGCCGACACGCTGATCGCCGCCGGCCTGGGCATCGAACCCGAAGGAGTACCGCCCATGCTCGAACTGGCCCGGGCGAAACTGGGCAAGCTGACCGCCGCCGAGCCAGCCGAAGGCCGCGACGGCCCTCACCACCCGGGGTGAGGCTCCGTGGCGCCTCAGCGCACCGGGGCGACCGAGCGGAGCGTCTCCGGGTAGACGGCCGGCACGGAGCCGATGACGGCCAGCGACTCCACGAAGAAGTAGATCGCCTTGAAGAACTCGAGCAGGTCACCCTCTTCGAGGATGATCTTGCGGTACATGACCGTGCGCTGCGCGTCGTACCCCTCGTGCAGCGCCTTCCAGTCCCGGTAGTCCATGCCAAGGACGTACGTCGCCGCCAGCGGCTCGGCCGGGCCGATGATCCGGCAGTCGGTCACCGTGCCGCCGGCCCACTGCACGAACAGGTATGAGGCCAGCTCCCGGCAGCCCAGCGCCCAGGACGACGGGTACATGCTCTTGATCAGATCGAAGAAGTCCCAGTACTCCTCCAGCTTGACCGCCCGCGCCTGTTCCGAAGGCCCGGCCGTGAGCGCCTCCCGGACCGACCCGGCCCACGACGGGCTGAAGAAGTCAGGCATCGGCTCACCCTCCCGCCAGCACTGGCTGCACTCTGGCCAGCAGGTCCTCCAGGTCGGGCGAGAGCCCGATGCCCACGTCGTTCAGCTTGCGCCGCAGCTGCAGGAAGAACAGCGCCCGCACCTCGTCGTCGGTCCAGCCCAGCGGCTCGTAGTAGATCCGCCGGCTGACCACGCCGGACACCGACAGGATCGTCCGCAGCGTGCCGTGGATCTCGTTGATCATCGTCGGGTCCTTGCGCACCGCGTCCTGCAGGTAACGCATGCCGCCCTGCACGTGCCGCGACTCGTCCCGGCAGGTCGCGGTGAAGCCGGTGTAGTAGGCAGGCAGGAACCCGCGCCAGCGGGCGTAGGACAGCGTCACCTTCATGACCGACAGCGCCAGCACGCCCTCGATCCACAAGAAGTAGTTGGTGCCGTAGCGCACCCGCGCCCGCTCGTCGTACGGATGGCGGCGAAGCTCGTCCGCCTGGTAGGCCAGCAAGCCGAACGGCGCGACGAACGTCTCGGACACCCAGGGGAACGACGCGTCCAGCACGGCCATGATGTCGTCGCCCTTCAGCCCGACGACCTCCCGGTAGAACCGGTCGAAGAAGACGGTGTGCCGCGCCTCGTCTTCGATCTGCGCGGCGATGTGGAGCTTTTCCTCCTCACTGGCGCCGATCATGAACACCGGCAGCTCGATCTCCACCTGCCGCTCGCCGTGGTGGAAGCCGGAGGCCACGGCGATGAACGACTGCCGTTCCTCCTCGGTCATCTTCTCCTGCCAGTCCACCTTGTCCTGGCTGAAGTCGAGGTCGTAGACGTCCCACCGCTGCTTGAGGTACTTGCGGTACAGCGTGACGAAATCCGGCAGCGACTTCAGGTCCTTGTGGACGTACTCGATGACGTCGTCGATGTCGACGTGGAGCACCTCGGTAAGGGCGGACTCCTCGATCTCGCGCACCTGGTCGTCGCTGAGCGCACGCGGCCCTTCCCGCAGGACCGCCGTCGGGCTCTTGCGTTCGGTCATGCCGGCCCCCTTACCGTCTTACGGGTTACCAGAGAGTAACTCTCCAGTTCATTCGACCGGTTCGCCCGCGCCCCGTCAAGATCCGCCCGCCGGTTGGGCCCCACCCGGCGGCCGACCCCGCTCGCGGCGGGTGGCGTCCGCGATCCTGGCGGCCCCTCCGCCCCCGGTGTACGCTCCGAGAGGGAGAAGTAGAACGTGTTCTAATTGAGGGCATCGCAGGGGAGCACGCCATGGTCGCATCCATCACGCCGCATCGCGACGAGGTCGGCCTGGCCGACGGCCTCATGCTCATCGATGGCCACTGGGTCGCGGCCGCCGACGAAGCCACCTGGAGCCATCGTCATCCCGCCACCGGAGAGCAGGTCGCCTCGTTCCCGGTGGCCGGCCCGGCCGACGTTGGCCTGGCCGTGCGCGCGGCGCGCCGGGCCTTCGACGAGGGCCCGTGGCCGCGAGCCCGGGCCGGCGAGCGGGTCCGGGTGCTGCGCACGATCGCGGACCTGGTCCGGGCGCACGGCGATGAGCTGCTGAGGCTGCAGGCCCTCGACAACAGCGTCCCGCTGAGCTTCGGCGAGATCTACGCCATGTCGTCCAACTTCGTCGCGGACGTGTTCGACCACCACGCGGGCTGGGCCGACAAGCTGTCCGGCGAGACGCTGCCGCCCTACCAGGGCGGCGATCACCTGGTCCTCACGCTGCGCGAGCCGGTCGGCGTGGTGGGCGCGGTGATCCCGTGGAACGCGCCGCT
>Ga0187781_10000884_pt1 | contig 22162 bp, 21 predicted proteins | sample 0715_SJ02_MP02_2_FD_132447 | JGI IMG/M metagenome (GOLD analysis project Ga0187781, IMG submission 132447) | Tropical peat soil microbial communities from peatlands in Department of Meta, Colombia - 0715_SJ02_MP02_20_MG | ecosystem: Environmental > Terrestrial > Soil > Wetlands > Peat | place... | reverse complement strand
GTTTGGGCCAGATCGACAAAGGCATTTTCCGTGGGGGCCTTGTGGATCGCCAGGTAACGCCATCCACCCTGAAGGATGACTTTTTTGAGTTGATAGCCAAAAAGACCAACGACCTGATAATCCAATTTCGATCCTCCACCGCCGGCGTCACCTGCGATAGTGAGGACAAACTTCGGCGTAAGGAACGCCTGGAATCTGGCGCCTTGAATCCCGTCGACCCAGTTTGCCGCCGAGTAGAAACCATTGCCGATTTGCGTTGGCTCGAGGGTAAATGTGTTTCCCAGGTGCCAGTAGCGAATTCCAATCAACGCATCCGCTTTAAAACGGGATTTGTCGATAACGCGGTAACCAATCTTCGGTGTGAAGATGTCTTCGTTGAGCTTCACGTGAACAGATTCCACATCGTCGGTGATGGGAATGCCTTTGTTGTCTGAAAGCTTAACCCACATGAAATCGATCGGGATGACAATGCGGTTGTAACGGGCCTCGACGGCTCCCATGATCCCAAAATTCAAATTTGAGAGTACGTCACCTGCGCTAACGTGCACACTGCCTGTGTGGCCGTCCGCCCCAACCGTCCCATTGATACCCGCGAACCACAAATAAGGCGCCACCTCGACGTGCCAACCCTGGTCGGCACTGGCATCGGGACCTGAGGGAAGGGAGGCGGAGGTTGTGGAGTTGGATTGGGCCATGATACCTGGGCTGGCGAACATGAAGGAGAGAATGGCAACCAGCAAGATCGCAAAACGCAGTGGCATGAAGACGTTCACGGAGCGCTCCTTTTGCGGATAGTTCCTGCGGCAACGAACTTCTAGAGTTCTAAGGTTCTGCTTTCCGAAAGATTTGGCCGAGAGGACAAAGGCTAGACCACGGGGTTCCACAGCGAAGGAACTGAGCGCAGGCCCTGGCCGCCCGCCCGAACCTGCACCTCAATCTGTCCTTCATCCTCTCTGCCTGACCCAGCCAGTTCCAGCTGGGAACTCTTCTGCGACTCAATCAGGGGAAAAGCGAGCGTTCTCCACCAGATTCAAGCCACGAAATTCATCAACAGCAAAAAACTCCAAAGCCGGAGGAGCCGAACTCAGTTCCATGAGAAGCAAGAGCCGCTTGTGAATATCCGACTGCAAATAGGACAGCAGATGGTCCTGAGTGTCCCAACGCGCCTCCATTTGCAAACCTTCATGCCCTGGCCATGTGTGAAAGAGGCGGCAGCTGAGGCAGCCAGCCTGCATCTCAACAAACGAGGCCAATGATGTAAGGACCTTTGTCAGCTGGTCTCGCTTCCTGTTCGGCGCGGAAATGGTCATGATCTCAATGATCATTTTTTCTCCCGCAAGTACGGGGGGAGCTTCCCGTGTTTGCCGGCTGGGTTCGCATGTACTGCGCCAACGCAGCCAGAAATGCGTCATTTCAGATAAAGCAAGGGAGAGGCCGAAGGCCACTGAAGAGTAGGAAACACCTAACCACCTAGAGAGAAGGCAGTTGGAGGATCAGGACAGATGGAATGTTATAGGGAAGGGAACACTCGGGGCACGAGATTTTGGAGCGTCCCCAACTGTTTGGAGGGCCTACGCCGGTCGATGAATCCCGAGTTTCTTCATTCGCGCCTCGAGGGTCGTCGGTTTGAGCCCCAACACTTCGGCCGCACCGGTACGGCCCCTCACCCGCCAGTGGGTCATCTGCAGCACATTGCGCAAATACTCGGTTTCGACCTCGTCGAGGCGCCGCATGCCACCGTTGCCACTGGACTCAGTATCGGGAAGTTCCGCGCGGAAGACGGGACCGCTACTCGTGATCAGATTGCGCTCAATCACATTTCGAAGTTCGCGCACGTTTCCCGGCCAGGAATACTTCTGGAATTCCCGCATAGTGGTGGCATGCACGCCTTCGACGTTGCGGCCCATACGTTTGCCGAGGTCTTTTAAGATGTGCCACACCAGGGCAGGAATATCCTCGCGGCGCTCTCGTAGTGGAGGAATTACGATCGGAAAGACATTGAGCCTGTAGAACAGATCCTCCCGAAACTTACCTTCCTTTACTGAGGTCTTTAGGTCCCGGTTGCTAGCCGCAATGATACGCACGTCCACTCGCAGCGTCTTGGCGCTGCCCAGTCGCTCGAATTCTCCCTCTTGCAGAACGCGAAGAAGCTTCGATTGGAGTTCCAGAGGCAGCTCGCCGATTTCGTCCAGAAAGATGGTGGACTTGTCTGCAATCTCAAAACGCCCGATCTCCCGGGCAAGGGCGCCGGTGTAGGCGCCTTTCTCGCGCCCAAAGAGCTCGCTCTCAATAAGAGTAGCGGGAAGAGCAGCGCAGTTGATCCTGACCATCGGGCGGTCCTTCCGCCGGCTCATTTCGTGGATAGTGCGAGCAATGAGTTCCTTGCCGGTGCCCGTTTCGCCAAGCAAAAGAACCGCAGAGTCGGTGGACGCTACCTGCTCCGCCTTCTTCAGGACAGTACGGATTACAGGACTGCTGCCGACCACCTCTCGGTGGGAGTACTCAAGCTTAATCTCTTCCCGTAGATAGAGATTTTCCTTTTCCAGCTTCTCCTTCAATTCGCGAACTTGCGCAAGTGCCTTTTGCAGCTCTTCATCGGCCTGTTTTCGGGAAAGGGCATTTGCAAAAATGTCGGCAACGTCCTGGATGCGGGAGACGAGCGCATCATCCCAATGAATCTGTTCCCGAAAGCTGGACGTCTGGATTCCTCCAATGACCTGACCGGCCACCCGGAAAGGCACCACCAGGCTGGACTTTTCTCCGATGGAAATCATGTATTCCCGTTCGCATGACGCTTCGGGTGGCAGGTCGGACGGTTTCCCCGCAATAGAGACATTTCCCTTTTTGATCCGCTCCTCCAGCCAGGGGAATAGACCTTTCAGATAACGCTCACCAAAGGGGGGAAATCCCGGCTGAGCCCAGGCATGGGTGATCAGAATGTCTCCCGTCTCCGGATCAATCTTGCCAATGGTTGCGCGATCCGTCCCTACGGCTTCCGTCAGGATCTGAAGTCCGTAATTGATCTCCTGGTCGACGCGGTCTGGGGGCACGTCGATGAACTTGGCCGACAGACCGGCCAACGCCTGTTCAAATTTCAGACGTTTAGCCAACTGCTCGGCCGCAGCGCACTCACTGGTGTCTCGAACCGTAGAATAAAACAACACCCCGTCCTCCGTTTGCACCGGGTTGAGGCATATGTCGACGGGAAACTCGCTGCCGTCCTTGTGAAGCGCCAAGGTTTCATATCCGGAGTTCATGGGACGGAAGAGAGGGGCTTCCTGGTAGTTGTGACGATGCCGCAAGTGATCCCCACGAAAGCGCTCGGGAACCAGTGTTTCTATGCTTTGCCCGATCAGTTCTTCCCTTGTATAGCCGAACCGCCTCTCGGTTTCGCCATTGACCTGGATGATGCGGCCTTTTTGGTCCGTAGCAATGATGGCATCCGGAGCCTTCTCAAACAGGGTGGCGTAAATCTCCTGCAGGTTTCCTCGATTGGCGAAGCCGTATTCGGAATCAGGTTGGACGGTGCCAGGAGGATCGGCAGAAACACGGGAACGTTCAGAGCCCGGGGAGGGGCACGCCGGAGAGGCCATCAGTGTTTTTCCTAACTCGGTGAATTTGGACTAATGGGACACGGAGCGATGGCCAATGGGCGGCTGGCTTCACGAATACCCTAATCTACTCCCATCGTACCGTCAATAGCTTGGTCACCCGGAAACTCCAATAGGTTGGGGCCGCTACGAAATCTTAGGCTCTTCTCCCCCGTGGCCAGCGAGCCATCTTCATGTATCTGCTAAGAAAGAAAGCACTTTCTCTGAACCAACTGGGCATGCCTGTTTGGAAGGGGTTTTGCACCACTTCCTAGTGTCAGGCGTTGGCCAGACGGGGTGCGGAGCCCGGCCAAGCTGTGCGTCTGTAAGGAAAATCCAGTGGTGGACCCATCGAAAGAAACCAGAAGAACCAAGTCGGAGCGGAGGGAGGTAGAAATGCAAGCAAGACCAAGACAAGGGCGTATTCTCTTTTCAGTGGCACTGGTGGTAGCTCTGTTGTTGATCACGGCGGGAACACTCGCCGCGCAGGACGTGCGCTACAACTTCATGCCGGGGACCGATTTTTCCAAATATCACACCTACAAGTGGGTCTCCATCGAGGGCGGCGCTCATCCGAACCAGATCATGGACGCAGAGATCAAGCAGTCAGTCGACTCACAACTTGCATCGAAGGGCATGACAAAAACCGATAGCGACAAGGCGGACCTGTATGTCGGCTATCAGATCGCGGTCGATCAGCAAAAACAATGGAATGCTTGGGGTACGGGTCGGGGCTTCGGCGGAGGGATGGGTTCGGCAACAAGTTCGACGATCGACATTGGGACTCTGGTGCTTGATATGTATGACCCTGGGACAAAGCAGCTGGTGTGGACGGGGAACGCCACAAAGACGCTCGATCCCAGTTCCAACCAGGAAAAGAATATGAAGAGCCTGAATAAAGCCATGGCAAAGCTGTTGAAGAATTATCCACCGAAGCAAAAGTAAGCGTGAGGAAGAGACGAGAGACAGAGGGAATCCATGACAAACAGATCAAACCGGATCTTTCAGATTGCGCTGCCCGCGTTGTTTGCCCTTGCCGTTGGGGCAGGGTTCGCCACCGCCGTCGGCGCACAAAATCAGGAAATGCAGGAGAGAGTTGCAGAGATAAAACAGGCCATGGCGCAAAACAAGCAAGCCTTGGCGCAGTATACCTGGGTAGAGCAGGTGACGATCAGCCTGAAAGGCGAGCAGAAGAAGCAAGAGCACTTTCAGGTTCGCCTAGGGCCGGATGGCAAACCCCAGAAAACTTCTTTGGACCCACCGCCTGCCGAACCGGAACACGAGGGACGCCTGAAGAAGCACATCATCGAGAAAAAGACGGAAGAGTACAAAGACTATGCGGATCAGATCAAGGCATTGATCCAGCAGTATGTGCCTCCGGAAAAGGATCTGATCGAGCAAGCACGCCAGAATGGCAACATCATGATGGGGCCACAGGCCGGCGCTCCGGGTGAGTACAAGCTGGTTCTCTCGAATTACCTCAAACAGGGCGACAACATGACCCTGGTGATTGACAAGGCTCAAAAGGACATTTTGAGCCTGTCGATTGCAACATATCTGAATGATCCGAGCGATGCGGTAAAGGTGGATGTTCAGTTTAGCCGTGTTCCCGGCGGACCCAATCATGTGTCCGGGGAAACCATCAACGGTGTAAGCAAGCAGCTTACGATCGCGGTTCAGAACAGCAATTATCAACACTTGTGATCGTCCAGGGGCGTTTGCGGCTGGTGCAGGCTTCGAACGCCCACCCTCCTTATCCGTGGCATCGGAAATCGCATAGGTAGACAGACATGGGCTTGCCCGTGAAAGACACCATCCCCCATGAAACCATTGGAGATCCGGTATTCAGGCATCCGTGGCACGGAAGGGATTTGGCATCTCTTCTGACCGGCGGTGAGCGCGAGCCAAGTGATCAGTCAAGGAGGGAGACATGAGAAAGAAAATGCGTCTATGCTTTTTCCTGCTCTCAATCGGCATACTTGCGTCTCTTGCGGCCCTAACGCAAGGTCAGAACCAGATACTGACCGTGAATGGGCGCAGTGGAAGCGTCCCGGTGATACAGATCAATGGGAGGAATTACGTCGAGATTGAGGCTCTTGCCCGCATGACGGGCGCATCGCTCACGATGAATGGGAATCAATTTACATTGACACTCTCATCCGGCGGACAGGATGCTCAGGCAGCAACTCCATCCAGCCCGGGTTCGAATCCCGGATTTTCGAGCGACTTCCTCCGGGCCGGAATTGAAGCAATGACTTCCATTCGCGAATGGCACACTGCGCTGGCGAGTGCAATCGAGAATCAGTTTCCGATATCGCAAGCGGGGTTGGCTCCTTATCAGGCGACTGCCATGACCGATCTGCGTCTCGCACAGACGGCCGTTACAACGGATGGCGATCGGGGTGCGATGCAGTTAATCACAAATGTCTTTGAGAAGATGAAGCAGTTGAGTGACAAGTACGTCGCGAAGAGAGCAAATATGACCTACATTGCACCAGACTCGCTGCAAAACGACACTCTGAACCAGAATATTCTTTCCTGCGGCAAGTCTTTGGGGGCGATGGCTGGGAGTGGACAATTTGTTGATGACAGTTCGTGCCACTAAGACAGATGAACCGACTCGTATTCCCCTCCACCGCGCGTCAGAAACCGGTCAGAAGGACGTCCCCTTCCTGCCACTGGTGGTTTCATTCTGCGATTCCCATTGCGATGTTCCTGCTTTCCTGCAGACCAAGTGTTGCGCAGACCTTTCAATTTTTGCCAGAGGTGGACGCTTATTCGAGACTTCAGAGCAATATCAGATTCGTCTTCCAAGCCAAAGAAACCAGAGAAGCCGGTGATCCCACTCAGGCCGAAATCGGCCCTAGTTTTGATTTTTTCCTGAAACCCCTCGTTCGCCTAAAAAACCTCAGCACCTTCGATCTGGACGACTCCAAGTCCCGGCCGCTACAGTTGTCCGTAGGCTTCAGGTACGTCCCCTCACCGGATAAACCGCACGTTGAGCGGATGATTGTGGCGGCAACTCCGCGTTGGCCGCTCGTGGCTAAGATCCTGCTGACAGACCGGAACCGGGCAGACCTCGATTGGTCGAAAAATCAGCTCACGTGGCGGTATCGCAATCGGCTGAGTCTGGAGCGCCGAGTTAGTATTGGCTCCTACCACCCCGCACCGTACGTGAGTGCGGAAGTGTTCTACCAGAGCCAGTACCAGAAATGGAGCACCACGGCGCTTTATGCAGGTTGTCTGTTTCCGGTGGGAAAGCATTTCGAATTCGATCCCTATTACGAGCACCAGAACATCACCAACAAGCGCCCCAATCAACAGTTGAACCAACTGGGATTAATCCTAAATCTCTACTAGAGAAACGAAGAGCGGGGATTGCGGCCGGCCGAATCGAAGAAGTATCCCGAATTGCACAAATCGTGTACTTTCGCCATGGATGTCTGTCTGGAGGAACCCTTGTGAACACAAAAATACTCCTTCTGTGTTCAGTTCTCATGCTTGTCTCACCGGTTGTCGCGCGAGAGAAGAGCGACCTCCTGGTCATGCGCAATGGCGACCGTTTGACTTGCGAGATCAGGAGTCTCGATTCCGATGTTCTCTACATCAAGTTGGATTATGTCCTGGGGACCGTTTCCGTGGACTGGAGAAAGGTTGATCACGTCGAGAGCAAGCAACTATTCCTTGTCAAAACGCAGGATGGGTTGGTTTATTCGGGCACGATCTCCACAGTTGAAACTCCAGGCGTACGGCCGGTCACAATTGAAGTACTGGAACCTTCGTCAAAGAAGATAGATCTGGACAAAAGCCAGATCACAAAGATGGAAGAAACGGCCCAGACATTCATCCAGCGTTTCAATGGTCAAGTGGGACTGGGATCGATCTACAACCGAGGGAATCAATCAGCCCAATACAATCTCAACGCGGATGTGAATTATCCCCGGGAACGCTGGTCTGCATCTGCGTCTTATAGTTCCAATCTATCGTCAAGCAACGGAGCTTCCACTTCTACCCGCAATGAGATTGACGTTACGGCGCAACGCCTCCTGCCCTGGAAAAACTGGTACTATTCCGGCCTGGCGGATTTCCTGCAAAGCACACAACAAGGCATTACGCTGGAATCCACTTACGGCGGTGGCATTGGCCGTTACCTGGTGAACTCCGGCCGCGCCTCCGTGAATCTGACAGGAGGATTCGGCTGGCAGCAGATCAACTACCAGGAAACTCTACTCCCGTCTAGCACACAGCAAGTCACGTCGGCGTTGGTCGCAACGCAAGTGAACCTGTACTATTTTGATAAGACCAATCTCAGTATAAACGCAATACTGTTGCCGGCACTCTCGGATCCCGGCCGTATCCATTTCAACCTCAACGCCTCTTACTACATCAAGCTGTGGAAGAAGCTCACTTGGGACATCACGTTTTACGCCAATTGGGACAATCGTCCCCCGCCAGGATTCTCGGGCTCCGATTACGGCACCAGCTCTGGCCTGGTTTGGAAGTTCGGCAATCGATGATGCCGTCTTGCATTCCGGGAACTCGAATGCCGAGACCGATGCCTCCAATATTTTGGGGAGCCTCCAAGCCGGCGTGGCGAGGAATGTTGAACGGCGCGGAAGAAACGAAATAACACATGTTGAATCAGCAGGCGAGCTTGGCTCGCAAGATCGCGGCTCATGGTTCCTTGGTTGCAATGGACAAGGAGAGAGCACGCTGGAGTGCATTGCTAAGTGTGTCGTTGAGATGTTCGGAGAAGTGGAACTCAAGAGAACTGAAATCTGAGGAGGAATGAGAATGAAAAAGCTAATGAAATTGGCCCTGGGTCTGGTGGGCGTTTGGCTCTTAGCGGTGCCTGTTTTGCACGCCCAGGCAACATCGTCAGGACAGACCGCGTCTGGGGCCAAGGCGAACCAAGCTACGATCGACCAGGACGTTGCCTTGCTTCGCCAGGATATCCGGTCCAAGAAGAAGCAGCTAATCGCGGCGAATCTTAAATTGACGGATGTGGAGGCCACTAAATTCTGGCCCGTCTATGATGAGTATTCCGCAGAGCTGACCAAGCTTGGAGACCAGAAGTATGCCCTCATCAAAGAATATGCGCAGGGGTTCGGGACGCTGACGAACGAGCAAGCGTTGAGTCTGCTCAATCGCTCGCTGGCGCTGGACGAGCAGATCACTCAGTTGCGGGTGAAGTACGTACCTATCGTAAACAAAGTGCTTCCGGGCACGAAGACGGCTACGTTTTTTCAAATGGATCGCCGCATAACCGCCCTGCTTGATTTGCAACTCGCCCAGGAGATTCCGCTCGTTCAACAGCAGAATTAATCCGAAAAGAATGCTTCGGATGACCGCCAGGCGGTTTCATGGCGGAATGGTCCCGCAAGACTACTTGTTCGAAAGGAGCGCTCTGCGCCGTGAAGCTGTGCGCGAGACTTTTCTTTGGCCTGGTCTTAATCTGTCTATGGGCGGAGAGTTCGCTTGTTTTTGCACAGGGCGCTCCTCATGTCACTTCGGGGCTTGCCGATGAGCTCTATAAGCAGGCGGAGCTTCTTCGTTCCCTGGAAATGTTCCCTTATACGCCCACTCCGCCCGGGCCACAAATTGCCTTTGTATCTGAGGATGCCCTTCCGGAAGAGTCCTCCAGTGCGTCCAGTCTGTTTGATCCAGGCAACCAGCCTTCGAAGAGCTCGACGGACGCATACATTCAGCAAAAGCAGCCCGGTACAAACTCGGGGAAGGCCACGCATTTTCGGTGGATGCCGGCGATTGGAGAATCCCTGCTGTACACGGGAATCATGCACAGCTTTGACATTGCTTCGCAGGCAGGCACGCGAGATTCGTTGAACGGTCACTGGTTCCAGCATTACATGCAATCCGTTTCCGAACTGCGCGGGTGGAGTGACGGCGACCGATTCATGGCTCCGTACGTTGGTCATCCGATCGAAGGTTCCATCTTCGGCTTCATTGAGCGACAGAATGATCCCAAGTACAAACTCGTGCAATGGGGCGACGGAAGGGAGTACTGGATCAGCATGCTGCGCTCGATGGCCTACTCCGCCGTCTGGCACACGCAATGGAAGATCGGCCCGGCCAGCGAAGCATCCATCGCGAACGTCATGCTGCATACCTCGCCCGGGTTCATCTGTCTGGTGGACACACCCACGCTTGGTTTTGTTGTCATGCTTGCGGAGGATGCGGCGGACCGCTATGCCATCATGGGCTTGGAAAACCGGAGCACGAATCGAGTGCTGATTATTCTGGCACGCAGCTTTCTGAGTCCCGGCCGCACGTTTGCCAACATGATGGCCTTCCGCGTTCCCTGGACGCGCGAAACGCGCATAGGACTTTTCGGCGAGAACTACGAGATCCGGAAGCAATTGGTCGCAGATTTCAAGGATGGCAGCGGCGAGAAGCCGTTCGTTTTTGTTAAGGATGCCTGGAAGCCCGCTGGTGTGGATTTCAGTCATCCCCATCCTAAAGAAGCGGACATTGAGCTGACCGCGTTTCCCTACTACGAAAGTTTTCTTGGGGGCGGCTCATGCATCGGCGGTGGGGGTTCGGGCGCGGCGCGCGTCAATCCCAAACTTCAGGTCATCACGGAAGTCAGCGGCTGCCTGATTATGCACCAGCCTGCGTCCAACATGAGTGCGGACTCGCTCTTCTATGGCGGGGGCTTTCGTTACACTCCGATGGCCGCCCATCGTTTTTCGCCCTTTGCGGAGTTCATGTTCGGCGGTAGAAAAGTCACCCAGGAGATCGACGATCTGACTCTTAAGAAGAAGCTGCTCGAAGAGTGGAATGACGGAAATGGGACTCTGGGCCACTACCCATTGCGAAGTGCGTGGTCCGTTGAGGTTGCGCAGAATGGTCCCAGCATCGCTGTGGGTGGCGGATTCGACTGGGTGGTCACGCGTCCCTTTGCCTGGCGCATTCTCGATGTGGAATACACCCGTTCCTGGATGAACTCGATCGGTCAGATTCACCCTCAGGAAGGCCTGAAGATCTCCACCCAGGCCGTTGTGCGCATTGGCTCCTGGTGATCGCAGGGTGGGAGGCTCTGCGCGGGAAGATTTCAAGGCCGACCCTTGTGGGCAACAGATTGTCATAGAGCACCCTTGGCTGGTAGGGAGGTACCCGCGGAAGTGAATGTGAAGCGGTTAGGTTCAGGAAGTTTGCGTCCGCTCCATCTGACGGGCAGGCAGCTTCCAATTCGTCCGCACGTAGTGGCAGGTGTATCCATTCGGATACCGCTCAAGGTAGTCCTGATGTTCCGGCTCGGCTTCCCAAAAGTCGCCTGCAGCCTGCACCTCGGTCACTACCTTGCCCGGCCAGAGTCCCGAGGCGTTCGCATCGGCAATGGTCTCTTCTGCAATGCGCTTCTGTTCGGGACTGGTATAGAAAATGGCCGAACGATAGCTAGGACCGACATCGTTTCCCTGGCGATTCTTGGTGGTTGGGTCGTGAATCTGGAAGAAAAACTCGAGAAGCTTCCGGTAACTCAACTTTTGCGGGTCGAAGATAATCTCAATCGCCTCGGCATGGTTTCCGTGGTTGCGGTATGTTGCGTTACGCACGTCGCCACCGCTATACCCAACGCGCGTCGAAATCACTCCCGGATAGCGGCGTATCAAATCCTGCATACCCCAGAAACATCCCCCTGCGAGGATCGCTCTTTCCTGTGATGACATCTGTCTACTCCTTTTCTGTCTGTTCGAACAGTTTGCGATACTCACCATAACCTTCGCTCTCGAGTTCATCGAGAGGAATGAAGCGCAGCGAGGCGGAGTTTATACAATAACGCAACCCGCCACGATTGCGCGGGCCATCATCAAAGACGTGCCCCAAGTGGCTGTCCGCGTGGGTTGATCGCACTTCGGTGCGGACCATCCCGTGGCTGCGATCGGCCCTTTCCTCGACGTTATTTGCCTCCAGCGGTTTCGTGAAGCTCGGCCAGCCGCAGCCACTCTCGAACTTGTCGAGAGAGGAAAACAGCGGTTCGCCCGATACCACGTCCACGTAAATACCGGGCTCATCGTGGTCCCAGAAGGCGTTCTCGAAAGGGCGTTCGGTAGCACTCTGCTGCGTGACTCGGTACTGTTCTGGAGTGAGGCGGTCGATAGCCTCTTTGTCTTTTGTGTATTTCAACATACTCCTACCTCGGCTGGCCCAGTTTTGGTACAACCCAGGCCGCGGCCTTACCTGTACTGGCCGTTTGGGGCGCAACCATAAGATTCAAATCATGATTTTAAGTTACAAGTTTTGGGAACCGTGCAGGTAATTCGACGCTCGGCTACTAGCGCTCTTATGCTATCTTGCTTGAACTCGCCGGCTCCCAGAAAGTACAGGAACAACAAGTGCCGGCAACAACTTACGAGGCTGCCATGGCCCGGAATTTTGTCCGACGACTACTACCTTCGGCGTCCATGAAGCCTGCCTTGATGGTGGCGGATTAGTTTGGTCGTATGACGCCACATAGCAGCAGATGGAAGACTCGATCGAAGTCCAATCCCTCGGCCAGCAGGGGAGTCACCCATTCTTCATGGAAGCAGTCTGGATGTTCGTAGGATGCTTCGAGCAGTGCTTCCATAACGGTTCTGTCCCCCATCTCTCGCGAGTGGTCGTCCCAGAGTGGCCCGCTGAATTCCTGCATTCCCCCGTCTTTTCTTCCTCTTTTCATCTGTATATCTCCATCCGTCCAGAAATATCTCTTCCCCCCAGCTCGACTTGCCCAAAAAGAAAAAGGAAGTCGGCCCACCGCCGACTTCCCCTTCCTCGGCTCCATTGTTCCTTACGCAGCAATAAAGAGCGTCCGACCTTGCCGATTCACCAGCAACAGGGGATCGTTGCCGCTCTTCTTTACCGCGCTCTGGAACTCAGAGACATTCTTTACCGGCTCGCGGTTTACTTCCTGGATTACGTCGCCCTTGCGAAGACCGGATTCGGCAATCTTGCTCGACGGGTCGACGTCGGTGACCACCACGCCGGTCGTCGAACCGAGGAGTCCGAGCTTATCTGCCATGTGGGGAGTCAGATTGGCCACTTCAACGCCCTCAAGCGCTTTCGTGGAATCGTCGCTGCCGGGCCTGGCCATCGCAGTCTCTGTTGGCATTTCCGCTAGTTTCACGGACACCTCGTGCTCGCTGCCGCCGCGCCACACCGTCAGCTTGACGTCCGTGCCAGGCTGCATCATGGAGATCGTCATGCGAAGTGCATTACTGTCTGTCACGGGCTTCCCGTTCAAGTCGAGCAGGATGTCTCCGCGTTGGACCCCGGCCTGTTGTGCGGGACTATTCGGAGTGACGTCACCCACCACAATTCCACGCGCTTCTTTCTGGCCAAACGCTTTTGCCATTTCCTGCGTCATGTCCTGTGGCAGGATGCCCATGTAAGCACGAACAACCTTGCCGTTCTTCAGGATCTGATCCATCACCTGGCGCGCCAAGTTCACCGGCACCGCGAATCCAATGCCTTCGCTACCTTCACTGTGAGTCAGAATCGCGGTATTGATACCCACCAATTCGCCGCGATCATTGATCAGGGCGCCTCCCGAGTTGCCGGGATTGATCGGCGCGTCCGTCTGGATGAAGTCCTCGTAGTCCTCAATGCCGAGATTTCCTCGGCCGGTGGCGCTAATGATGCCGCGTGTCACCGTCTGGCCTACGCCAAAGGGATTGCCGATCGCCAGAGCGGTGTCTCCCACTTCCACTTTAGAGGAATCGCCCAGAGTCACCGGCTTCAGGTTCGACGTATCGATTTTCAGCACCGCGATGTCCGTCTTCGGATCGGTGCCAACGATTCTCGCATCATACTCATGCTTATCCGAAAGCGTGACCTTCACTTCGGTCGCGCCGTCCACAACGTGGTTGTTCGTCAGAATGTAGCCCTCCGGGCTGACGATGACACCGGATCCCAGACTCTTCTCGCGCCGATCCTTTGGCACTTCGAACGGCGCTTCGCCGTTGCCAAAGAATTGCTGAAAGAAGGGAGGCATCTGCTCTGCCATTTCGTGACTGGTCTTAACAACCTTGGAGCTGGAAATGTTCACCACGGACGGTAGAACATTCTTGACCACCGGGGCGTAGCTGTTCCTGCTGGGCCCTTCGTTGCTATCGGCCAGCTTCAGTGTAGCCGGCGGATTCGTCACTGCTTTCTGCGCCGAATGTGCAATAGCGAAACTGGATGCCCCCAAAAGGAGCCCGGCGATCAACAGTGCGGGCTTTGAGAAAATTGCTGATTTCTGGATTGTCATTTAACCTTCCTTAAGAAAAATTCGCACCTCGCTGCATCAGCACGCGGAGGTTGCGTGAACTTTCCTCATGTGCAATAAGACGCTTTGAGTCCTGCCTGCGCATCTCCCTGCTAATGGGGAGAACCACTACCTACGATTGGGGATAAGTGACTTATTGAGGAATCAGGCGGTTGGCTTAACCAAGGAGCAGTTTGAAAGGGAAGGGAGCTGTCAGGCGATGATGCCCCGCCGTACAGCATAAAGGATCAATTCCGGCAATCCGCGCAGGTTCAATTTCTCCATCAGGTTCGACCGGTGGCTTTCCACCGTGTAAACGCTCAGGTTCAGGAGATTCGCGATGTCTTTGTTCGATTTGCCCTCCGCGATGAGCTGCAGAATTTCCCGCTCACGCGGAGTCAGCAAGTCGTAGGCGTCTTCCGTGCCAGTGCGCTTCAGTTTGCGCACGTAGTCATCCAGGAGAACCTTGCTGACGGCCGGGCTGAAGAAGGACTTCCCCGCGGACACAACATGCACTGCCTTGATCAGGTCAGCCTCGGCCGAATCTTTCAACAAATACCCCCGCGCCCCGGCTTTTAAGGCGCGCAGGACATAACTTTCGTCGGAATGCATGCTGACGATCACAATGGCCAACGCGGGATTCTCCTGGGTCATCTGATGAGCCGCTTCAATCCCATTCAGATTGGGCATTCCGATGTCCATAACGGCGACTTCTGGTTTCAAGGTTTTCGCTAATAAAACGGCTTCGCGTCCATCCGAGGCTTCGCCTACCACACTCAGATCGGGCTCGTGTTCCAGCATCAGCCTGATTCCGCTACGCATCAATTGGTGATCGTCGGCCAGGAGGATGCGAATCTTCCTCATTTTTCAGACGCCGCCCTTGTCGCTGATTGGAAACACGGCATGCACCGTGGTCCCTTTGCCTGGACTGGATTGTAGATCAAAGGATCCGCCGAGTTGGCGGACTCGCTCTTCCATTCCCAGAATTCCCATCCCGCGTGTGCGTTCTGGCCGGAAACCCACTCCGTCATCCGAAATTTCCACCTCGACCTTCTGTGGTGCATTTCGGACAGAAACTTTCGCGTTTTTAGCATGCGCGTGCGTGGCGGCGTTTTGTAATGCCTCCTGCACCAGCCTATATATCCCGATTTTCACCTGATCGGGCAGGTTTACAGGAGTTTCCGCGGCCTGGACCTCTACTTCCATATCGCTGCGTCGAGAGGTCTCGCGTGCTTGCCATTCCAGCGCGGGGATGAGTCCCAGATCATCCAGCATCGGTGGCCTTAACAAGAGAGCCATGTCCCGGATCGACGTCACCGCGCTTTCCGCTGCTGTCTTGATGCGGTCTATCTGATCCTTAACCAGGGTATCGCCGGGTGCGGCCAAATTTGAGAGTTGTCCGAGGTCCACAAGCAAGGCTCCCAGGGTCTGGCCAACCTCGTCATGGAGTTCGCGCGAGATCGTCTGCCGCTCCGCTTCTTGCACTTCTACCAATCGCTTGGATAGGCTTTCAAGTTCCTGACGGCTGCGCTCCAAGGCCAGGTAGCGTTTGCGGCCATTTTGCTCCAGTCGAAGGATGTAATAGCCGGCGGCCAGGGAAAGTAGCAATCCCGCCACAAGCGTTGTGATCACGAGCCGGGAGAGTCTTGTCTGCAAGCCCAAAAATTCTGTGGCTACTGCTTCATTTTCCGTCACCAGCCGTTGATCGTTCAGACGAGCAACGGCTGTAGCCAGTGCCAAGACGCGTATTCGCGTCGGAATGAGCTCTTCTCGTGCAAAAATGTGTGCCCTTTGTCCCCGTTGCCCTGAACTCCAGCCTTTTGTAACGTCGAATGCGATTTCTTCTGCCTTCACCGCTTGTTCGATCTGTGACACCAGCGATTCTTCTTCGTTGCCGGAATCCGGCGGAAAAGCGTGTAGCGCTGCATGTACCTCGGATACGCGGCTGGCGATCTTCTCTCGCTCCGGCAGATTCACGGCGATGACGTCGGTCAGAAGATATTGCTCCATCTGCTCGTCATACACATGGAAGCAAACAAGGACGGTCTGCAGCGCCTGGTTGTGTGCGGTATAGCGCTGGGTCACTTCCTGAGAAACCTGATGCAGTCTGCGCAACGAGCGAAGGGCGTCGATGCCGGAGATGCTCATCAACAGCAACATGGCGCCGAAGGTTCCCAGAAGCAACCACCTCAACTTTGGGCTGTGTTCTCCGAATTCAGGCACAAGGCGCCCTCTGCAACTTCATCGCGTCTATTTCGATGAAGGTGTCTTTCCGTCATTCATCATAATGCAATCTGAATAGTGACGTCTGAAGCCATTCGAACCGCCCCCGGAAGAGCCTTTCAAGGAAGAGCAGCTCCACTCGACTTGCCGCCGTCGGAGCCATAGGAGCTCAATAGACGGTCACAGTGGCGAAGTTTGGTGGGGTACCGCGGCGTCAGCATCAAAGTAAGGAAAGTTCGCATCCCATTTGGTAGGCTAGATCTCCGGCAAACCGTGGCTGAACATTTGGCGTGTGACGAGGGATGTTCAGGCATCACGGCCACATTCCTAAGCGCATGCTAGCATTTGGGGTAGGATGTTGCGGCCAAGGGCCTCCCCCAGTTAACCTGCCCAGGCTCCGCCCAAAGGAAGAACGCTATGCCGCGAACCATCGATGTGACCGAACTTATCCTAAGAGATGCACACCAAAGCCTTCTGGCAACCAGAATGGCGCTTGAAGACATGGTGCCGGCCTGTGAAGACATCGATAAGGCCGGATTCTGGAGCGTGGAGTGTTGGGGAGGCGCCACATTTGATGCCTGCATCCGATTCCTGAATGAAGATCCTTGGGAGCGTCTGCGGACTTTCCGTAAGCTATTGCCCAATAGCCGGCTTCAGATGCTGCTCCGCGGGCAGAATTTGCTCGGTTATCGCCACTATGAAGACAGCGTGGTGGAGAGGTTTGTGGAACGCGCCGCGGGCAACGGCGTGGATGTGTTCCGCGTGTTCGACGCGCTCAACGACGTGCGCAACGTGAAACGAGCTATTGCGGCGGTGAAGAAAGCTGGAAAGCACGCGCAGGGAACAATCTGCTATACCATCAGTCCGCTGCACACGGTGGAAGGCTACGTGGAATTAGCAAAGCGGCTGATGGACCTTGGGTGCGACTCCCTCTGTATAAAGGATATGGCGGCTTTGCTCAAGCCGCAGGCCGCCTACGACACGGTCAAGGCAATTAAGGAGACATTGGGCGAGTCGGTTCGAATTCATGTACATGTACACGCGACCACGGGGGTCACGCTGGTTTCCTTGATGAGAGCGATTGAGGCGGGGGCGGACGCGGTGGATACAGCGATCAGTTCCCTGAGCCTTGGCCCGGGACATAATCCTACAGAGAGTTTCGTGGAAATGCTCGAAGGGACTGGCTACACCACGAATCTTGACATGAGCCGGCTGCTGAAAATCAGGGATCATTTCGCAAAGGTTCGTCCACGGTACAGCGAATTCCTTTCCAACATCACGGGAGTAGACACGGAAATTTTCGAAAGCCAGATTCCGGGCGGCATGATTTCGAATATGGAGAGCCAACTGAAGCAACAGGGAGCAGCCGACAAAATCAGAGAGGTGTTGCTGGAAGTTCCTGAGGTGCGCCGCACGGCCGGTTACCCGCCGCTTGTGACGCCTTCGAGTCAGATCGTGGGAACGCAAGCCGTCTTCAATGTGCTGATGGGCCGCTACAAGGTGATTACGGCGGAGTTTGCAGATCTCATGCTTGGTTATTACGGTTCGACCCTCGGCGAGCGGGACCGCGAAGTGATGGCTCAGTGCGAGAAGCAAACGAAGAAGCCTCCGATTATGATGCGTCCTGCGGACCTGCTGAAGCCCGAGTGGGAACAGTTGCGCACGACCGCCATCGCCCTGGACGGCTGCGATGGTTCGGACGAGGACATTCTGACCGCCGCGATGTTTCCGAAAGTAGCTCCAAAGTTCTTTGCCGAACGTGCCTTGGGTCCGAAGAGTGTTGCCAAGGATCCGAGCGCGGCCATCCCGGCGCCATCCGGAAACGGTTCCGGAGGACCGGTTCGGGAAACCATTAAGTACGAAGTTCAAATGGATGGCAGGAAGCACGTCGTGACGGTTTCTCCGGCGTAGAGGACTTGAACTATGAAAACGATGGAGCAGCGCATTGGTGAGTTGAAGACCCGCCGAGCAGAGCTCGAACTCGGCGGTGGAAAAGAGCGAATCGAGAAACAGCACAAGAGCGGAAAACTTACCGCACGGGAACGAATCCATGAGTTGTGTGACCCGAACAGCTTTCAAGAGTCAGGATTGTTTGCCGAGCATCGCGCCGTTCTTTTTGGGATGTTGGACAAGAGTTTTCCCGCTGATGGAGTAGTGACCGGAGCTGGAACGGTCCTGGGAAGGCGCGTCCATCTGGCAAGCCAGGACTTCACGGTTGCGGGCGGCTCCGCCGGAGAAGTGCACTCGAAAAAAGTGGCGGAGACGATGCAACAAGCGATGAAAACAGGCACTCCCTTTGTTTTCATCAACGACTCGGGAGGGGCGCGCGTTCAAGAAGGAATCGATTCGCTGTCCGGCTATGGCCAGGTGTTCTACCAGAACGTGATGTTGAGTGGCGCCGTGCCTCAGATTTCCTTGATCTGCGGCCCCTGTGCGGGCGGCGCCGCATACTCGCCAGCGTTGACGGACTTCATCATCCAAACCCGCAAGGCGCAAATGTTCATCACCGGACCAAACGTAATCAAGCAGGTGACGGGAGAGAACGTGACGGCCGAAGCACTGGGCGGTCCCGATGCGCACATGGCCAAGTCTGGTGTCATCCACTTTATTGCTGAGGATGACCGCCACGCGCTCTTGCTTTGCAAAAAGCTCCTGAGTTTCCTTCCCTCCAATAACGCAGAAGATCCGCCGGAATTGCCCAGCGACGGCAGTGTGGATCCCAATCCTCATCTGACGAACATCGTCCCAGTAGACGGCAAGCAACCTTACGACGTTCGGGAAGTGATCGCGAACGTGATCGATGGAGGCGACTTTCTGGAAGTGCAGGCGGGCTACGCCGGAAACATTGTTGTCGGGTTTGCACGGATTATTGGCCGCACGGTCGGGATTGTTGCGAATCAACCGGCCGTGCTGGCCGGCGTGCTGGATATCAACGCTTCGGACAAAGCGGGGCGGTTTATCCGGTTCTGCAACGCCTTTAACATTCCGCTGGTAACGTTTGTGGATGTGCCGGGATTCCTGCCCGGGATCGATCAGGAGTACGGAGGAATTATCCGCCACGGCGCAAAGATGATATTTGCGTATTCGGCGGCGACCGTTCCAAAGGTAACGGTGATTTTGCGAAAGTCTTTCGGCGGAGCGTACCTGGCAATGTGCGGCCGGGACATGGGCGCGGATCGCGTGTACGCATGGCCCACTGCGGAAGTGGCCGTCATGGGCGCGGAAGGTGCGGCGGAGATCGTTTTCAAGAAAGAAATCGAGTCGGCCAAGGACGCCACGAAGAAGCGCAAAGAGATGATCGAGAAGTATCGCAATGCCTTTTCCACTCCGTACGTGGCCGCGGGTCGGCGGCTGGTGGACGACATCATTGAACCGGCATCGACACGACGAGTCCTCGCGCAGGCGCTCGAGTTTCTCCATACAAAACGCGAGCTGCGTCCCCCGAAGAAGCATGGTTTGATCCCGCTGTGAGGCAGCAAGACCTATGGCAAAAAGCGAAATCAAAGGCCTGGAAGAAAAACTCGAGGAGATGGGCTGGCGAATCAAAAAGCTGGAAGCGCTGGTCGCGACGTTGGCAAAGGCGCGTCCCGGTGCGGAAGCGGTGAACGGCCACGTTGCAACCGCACAAACGATCCCGGAGGAAATCATTCTGGCGATTTCCGCGGCTGTGGCCGCATTTCTCGGCAAGCGCGCGTCCATCCGGCAGATTCGCTTGACCGGGTCCACCCCATGGGCTCAACAGGGGCGCGCTACGGTTCAGGCTTCCCATGGGGTCGAGTTCGTTCGAGGACTTCGTTGAAGCCGTACTAAGGTGAGGCATGAAACTCAAGGTGACTGTAGATGGAAAGGTCTATGAAGTCGAAGTCGAAGTAGCCCCAGAGCCCGCGCCAACGCTGCCAACATTTCTTGCGCAACCTGCTGCAGCAAGCCTTCCCGCCGTCCCCGTGGGCTCTCCAGAAGGAACTGTCCAAAACAACGTAGCGGATGAAAACAAGGTGTGCCGCAGCCCGGTCTCCGGAATCGCGGTCAAGGCGAATGTGCGGCCAGGCGAAACCATTCAGCCGGGCGATCTTCTGTTTGTGCTGGAAGCCATGAAGATGGAAACCGAGATCACCGCTCCCGTCGGCGGCAAAGTGGCCGAGGTCAAAGTGAAGGTAGGTGACAGCGTGAAGAGCGGACAGGTGGTGTTGACATGGGCATAGACGCAAAGCAGATTCCGGGGTTTCAGTTCTATGATCATGTGGCCATTGCGGTGAAGCAGGGCGACCTCGAAAACCAGGTTGGCGCGTACAAGATAATGGGCTTCACGGAAATACATCGCGAGGACGTCCACGGGAAGGACCAAGTTCGCGAAGTGCTCCTGCGGATTGGCGACGGGCCTAACCTGATTCAATTGCTGGAACCTCTTTCGGTAGATTCGCCGGTGTCCAAGCAGATTGAAAGGAATGGAGGCCGCGGCGGCTTTGCGCATATCGCGCTGCGCGTGGCGGACATTCACGACGCGTTTCACTATCTGAAAGGGAAGGGCTTTCACATCATCGATGAAACGCCTCGCCCGGGTTCGCGGGGCACGACCGTGTTCTTTGTGCACCCGAAGACCACGGATGCGGCGGCGCTGGGTTATCTGATCGAGGTGGTCCAGGAGGGCAAAGCCTAATGTGGGAAGAATTTCCTCCTATTCCGACCAGCGAATGGGATGCGGCGATTCGTGCAGACCTGAAAGGTGCGGATTACGACAAGAAATTGCTGTGGCGGACCGACGAGGGTATCACGGTGCGCCCGTTCTACCGCGCCGAGGACTTGCCCGGCACAACTGGGCAAGCTCGGTTTACAAGCACCTGGGAGACCGCAACCGAAGCCGACATCCCAAAAGGCGCGGTCCGTGGGGATTTGCTACACGAACAAGGGGCGACCGCAGTTCAGGAGATCGGTTACGCGCTGGCGGAATCGAAGGGCAAGCGAAGCAGTTTCGTCTTTTCCACGGGAACGAACTACTTTTTTGAAATCGCAAAACTGCGGGCCGCCCGCCAGCTATGGGCGGGCCTTTCGTCCCAGGCGATGGTCATCTGGTCCAGAACTTCTATGGCCGACAAAAGCCTGTACGATCCGGCGGCGAATCTTGTGCGATGCACCACGGAAGCCATGAGCGCGGTTCTTGGCGGATGCAATTTCCTGATCATCGATAGCGCTCGTTTTCCCGATCATCTGGGGCGAAGCCTCGGCCGCATCCTGCGCGACGAGTCGCACTTCGAAGAAGTCTCCGACCCCGGAGGAGGTTCGTATTACATTGAATCGCTTACGGCATCGATTGCGAAAGAAGCCTGGAAGGTATATGAGGCCGGGCTGTCAGGTCGTGATTCCGCGATCGCTGCAGCCAGGGCCGCGAAGGAAAAGGCCGTGGCTCAACGCAAAATCACATTAGTTGGCGTGAACAACTATCCGGACCTCAACGAGACATTGCCGGCGGACGCCTCTCTACCAAAAACCCCCTGGCGCATGGCGGTGCCGTTCGAGCAGATTCGCCAACGGGTGGAGAAGCTGAGCAAGCGGCCGCGGGTTCTTCTGCTGCAGCGCGGCGACGTGAAGATGAAGACGGCGCGCGCGAACTTCTGCCTGAATTTGTTTGGCTGCGCGGGATTTGTAGTGAAGACCTCGGAATCGTTGGAGCCTGCCGACCTCGTTGTCCTCTGTAGCTCCGACCTCGAATATCTGCGGTTCGCGCAGGACATCTGCGGCCGAACGAAATCCCCTGTGATTATTGCGGGAAATCCAAAGGAACATATTGAAGCGCTGAAAGCGGCCGGCGTGAAGGATTTTGCCTATTTGGGTATGGATGCGGTGAGGTTCCTGTCTCATTGGCAAGAGGCTCTGTCATGACCCGTCAGAAATGGATGACCCCGGAAGGGATTGAGGTCAAACCTTTATATACAGCGGCGGACCTGGCGCAAATGGAGCATCTGGACTACGCCGCCGGATTACCTCCTTTCCTTCGTGGTCCATATGCATCCATGTACGCCCTGAGGCCCTGGACGATACGCCAATACGCAGGATTTTCCACTGCAGAAGACTCGAATGCATTCTACCGGCGCAATCTTGCCGCGGG
>Ga0187781_10000883_pt1 | contig 22167 bp, 15 predicted proteins | sample 0715_SJ02_MP02_2_FD_132447 | JGI IMG/M metagenome (GOLD analysis project Ga0187781, IMG submission 132447) | Tropical peat soil microbial communities from peatlands in Department of Meta, Colombia - 0715_SJ02_MP02_20_MG | ecosystem: Environmental > Terrestrial > Soil > Wetlands > Peat | place... | reverse complement strand
GGACGCCCTCCGGGTTCTTGGTCGGCTCCGGCCCCCAGTGCCCGTTCGCCAGACGCTCGAGGAGGCTCTGCCGTTCTTCCGCGTTTCGCTGGAAATTGCGAAACACGTTCTCAACGAGGATGACGGCCGAATCCACGATGATCCCAAAATCCACCGCTCCCACCGACAGCAGGTTCGCGCTTTCTCCCCGAAGCACCAGAAGAATCGTGGCGAAAAACAGCGCGAAGGGGATGTTGATTCCCACGATGATCGCGCTGCGCAAGTTTCCGAGGAATATCCACTGGACGAGAAAGACCAGCAGGCAGCCGAAGATCAAGTTGTGCAGAACCGTGTGTGTGGTCAGAGCGATCAGCGACGACCGATCGTAAAAGGGAACAACCTTGACTCCGGGCGGGAGGCTGCCGTCATGATTCATGCGATCAATTTCCGCTTTGACTTTCGGAATCATGTCGGCGGTTTTTTCCGTCCGGCGCTGAACCACGATTGCGCCAACGACGTCGTCCTGCCGATCGCGGCCGAGAATGCCGAGCCTTGGCCGATAGCCGACGGAAACCTTTCCGACATCCTTGACCAGGACCGGGACGCCGTTCTCTTGGGCCAAAACCACATTTTCGATGTCGCCGACTTTGTAGCCTTCCCTCAGATCATCACTTCCGCCGTCGTCAATCAGGCCGACGCCGCGAATGTTGATGGACTGCTGGCCGATTCGAATTTCGCGTCCGCCGACGTTGATGTTGGCGTTGCCGAGCGCGTTGATAATCTGAGGTACGGTGACGCTGTAGGCTTCGAGCTTGTGCGGATCCACTTCGACCTGGAATGTCTTGGTGGGGCCGCCCCAACTGTTCACGGCGGCAATGCCGGGAATCGTCAACAGCCGCCGCAGGACGATCCAATCCTCGACGGTCCGCAGATTCGTGATTCCGAAATATTTCGGACCGACAACTTGATAGCGGTAAATCTCGCCGGTCGAGCTGTTCGCTTGAATCGTGGGCACCAGTCCGCCGGGGAGGCTGACGTTCTGCTGCATCGCCACCGATGCCTGGCTATAAGCGAAAAAATAGTCCACGCCGTACTTGAAGGTGACGCGCACGAAGGACAGCCCATAAAACGAAGTCGAACGAATGACGTCAATTCCGGGTGTGGAGTAGAGCCCGATTTCCATCGGCCGGGTGTAATAACGCTCCATCTCTTCGGCTGAAAGGCCGGGCGCCTGCGCGGTGATTTCCAGGATGACGGGAGTCGGGTTGGGATAAGCCTCGATATTCAGTTTTTTGAAAGCGACGAGCCCCGCGCCGGCAAACAACAGCAATCCCAACACCACAATCGTGCGGCGGCTCAGGCAAAACGCGACAAGTGACTTGAACATAGCTTAGCGTCTTTAATGAAATGAGCGCAGCGCTGGGACTAATCGCTGGGCGGCGCCTCCAACATGTTGCTGAGAAACACCGCGCCGTCGCTAACCACCAGCTCCCCTTGCTGCAAGCCGGCAAGAACTTGGACACGGTCATCCTGTCGGAGTCCGATCTTGAGAACTCTTTGCGAGAAGCGATGGCGATCGGTCGTCACCCATGCGGTCATCGTTCCGTCGGGTTCTCTCACCACGCCGTTCGCCGGGATCGCCGTGGCTTCCACCGGACCCTCAACTCGAATCGTGAAGTTGGCGAGCATTCCCGGCAGCAACAGATTCTGGGGGTCGGTTATTTCGGAGCGGATTGTCAGGCGGTGGGTGTTCGAATCGACGGTCTCGTAAATTTTCGAGACTTGGCCTTTGAACGCGCGTCCCGGATAGGCCAGCACTTTGGCCTCGACCGGCTGGTGCAAATGGAAAAATTCGCTCTCACTTTCCGGGACGGTCGCGAGCATCCACTTGAGCTTCACGTCCGCGACGGAGTAAGGCGCCGGTGGGTTGCCGGGCTGAACGAAAAAGCCGGGCTGGGCGTTCTTGTAGGTGACTTTTCCCGTGATAGGGCTCCGCACGACCAGTGCCGGATCGATCTTGCGCGAAGCAATCATCTGATCGATCTCAGCGTCGGTCTTCCCGAAGACGAGCACGGCGTCGCGGGCGGCTTTGAGAGCGCCCTCCGCGGTTTGCTGATCGGAAATCGCCTGCTCCAGCTCTTTTTGGGGAACCCCCACATTCGCCGTATAAAGTTCTTTGGCGCGAGCCAATTCTTTGGTGGTCATTTCATAGACTGCCGCGGCGCCAATCAATGTAGATTCGGCCTGGATGAGGTCGGGACTTTTGATTGTGTAGAGAGGCTGGTCCTTTTGGACTTCGGCGCCCAGTTCCACGAACGTCTTGATGATCGTTCCTTGGTAAGCGGGAAAGACCGGAACGGAGAGGTCGCCGTCAAAATCAATGTCTCCGACAGCTTCTTTCTCAACGGGGAATTTATAGGTCCCCACCGGCTCGATCTGGATGGAGCTGATTTGGCTCGCGGAAAGGTCGAGGGTTGTTTCGGATTTTGATGCTTGGGAGTTTGGGCTTGACGCTTGCTGCTTGTTCGAGTTCCCTTCCTGGCCGCGGCTGGTCCGCGAAATCAAAAGCCCCGCCGCGATGGCCGCCGCTGCGATCAGCGCAAGCAACACCACAGCTTTTGTAGTGACATAAATTGGAATTCTTGCTGCTTTCATCGCGCAGTGCTCCACCGTTCTTCGGGAAAATGCCTAACCTAATTTTCAAAGCGGGGCCGCAAGGAGGGAATCCTATCTTCTCGCCGGAAACTTCATCTTCCGGCGGCCGCAAATGAATCTTTTGGCCGATTTAAGTATCTTTCGATCATGGGGATGGCGTGCGGGGAGCAGTTGCGGCAATATCGGAACTAACGGCTATGGAATTGTCTGCGATTTATTCAGGCAAAAATCGAACCGCCTTTCTGCTTAGTGCGGCGCTCCTGATTGCGCTCATCGCCATAATTGACTGGCTTACAAAGCCCTACATTTCGATTGGTTTTCTGTATCTCTTCCCCATCATGCTGATCGCGGGATTCCTTCCTCGCTGGCAAATCGTTCTGGTCGCACTCGGTTGCGCTGTGCTCCAGGAATTATTCAGCGAGCTTCCGTCAAGCGAAGCCATCACGCGCCTGCTAATGGCCTCGGCGGGATTTGTCGGAACCGGGCTGTTTGTATCGGAAATTATCCGCAGCCGCCAGATGGCGCTCGAGCACATGGAGGAGGTTGAAACCCACAGCAAGCTCCGGCAGGAGGCGGAAGAACAGCTTCGCATCCTCGTGGAAAGCAGCCCGGCCGCCATCGTTACGATCGATGAACAGGGCCGGATTCTCCTGGCCAACGCGGCTGCGCGAAACCTCTTCGCATCCGAGGGAGCTGCCCTTGTCGGGCAGTCCATCAAAGAGTACCTGCCTGCCCTGCTCAGCGCCGTCCAGAGCCATCGGCCCGCCCAATTCCGCACCGAGCTCCGCTGCCGCGGAAAGCGCACGGACGGAGAAGCCTTCCTCGCCGCCGTCTGGTTTTCCACCTACGCGGCCGAAGAGGGCTCCCGTCTGGCCGCCATCATCGTGGACCTTTCCGAGGATTTGCGCGATCGCGAGGAACTGAGTCTCGACCACCTCATGAAGAACACGAAAATCCTGATGGGCGCCGTGGCCCATGAAATTCGAAACGTGTGCGGCGCGATTCTTGCTGTCTACAAGAATCTTTCCCGCGTCCCGACCTTGAAAGACGACGAGGATTTCCGCGCGCTCGGCAGCCTCATCGAAGGCCTCGAAAAACTCTCGGAAATGGAACTGCTGTCTCCCTCGAGCCAGAATGGGTCATCGGTTGAGCTGACCAGTTTGCTGGATGAGCTGCGCGTTCTGATCGAGCCGCCTTACCACGAAGCCGGTTGCGAAATTGCCTGGCGCTTGCAGGACAATCTTCCGCTGGTCCTGGGAGATCGTTATGGGCTCCAGCAGGTGTTCTTGAATCTCGCGCGCAATAGCCAGCGCGCCATGGAGTCGGCGGCGGAAAAGCGACTGACCATTAGCGGCGATGTCCAGCCTGGCTCCGTGATAATCCGCTTCGAAGACACGGGAGGCGGAATCGCTTCCCCCTACGAACTTTTCAAGCCTTTCCAGCCGGGCGCCAATTCCACCGGCTTGGGCCTCTACGTGTCTCGCGCGATTCTCCGCAGCTTTGGCGGGGAGCTCAAGTTCGAGCCTCGGAGCAGCGGTTGTTGCTTCGCTGTCACTTTAGCTAGAGTGTAAGAAATGGTTAAACCGTCGGCGAAAACGATCCGCATATTGCTCATCGACGATCACGCGCTGTTTCGCGAAAGCGTCGCCCGTCTGCTTCAGGCCGAGCCTGGATTCGAAGTCGTTGCGGATTGCAGTTCCGGAGCGGAGGCCTTGCGAGTTTTGAAATCGCGGGAGGTCGATATTGTGCTTCTGGATCTCGATCTTGGCTCGGAACGCGGAGGAGACTTCCTGGAGAGCTTTCGCACGGAACGGTTGAACGGGAAGGTCCTGTTGGTTACCGCGGGCGTCAACGACAGCGAAGTTCCGGCATTCATCCGGAAAGGGATCTCCGGCATCCTCATGAAACACAGCTCTCCAGCTCTTTTAATTCAGGGAATTCGGGACGCCATGGAAGGGAAAGCTTTGTTTGACCGAGACTTGTTGCAGAGAGCTATGGAAAGCGCTGAACAACATGCCTCACAGCAATCCCGTGCCAAATTCACGGAACGCGAGCGGACGGTCCTTTCGTCCATCTTCGAAGGACTCGCGAACAAGCAGATCGCGGACCGCTTGCAAATCTCTGAGAGCGCGGTCAAAGCCTGCCTGCAACAGCTTTTCGTCAAAACCGGAGTAAGAACGCGAAGTCAATTGGTCCGCATCGCCTTGGAGCAATACCGGGACCAACTGTAGTCCAACATCGAAGCTGCCGGCTTCGTATCATCCGCATCTTCCGTGTTCGCAAGTCCGGTCAAACATGCCCGCGCGCAAGGGCCGCTCCGCCCGCTGATGGCGTTTTCGCAGATGATGCGAACCGAGTTACTCCGCAGCCTGATGGATATCGGACCAAGGTTGCCGGCGAAGAATGTATCGGGCGGAGGGGTTGGTCCCGGCTTGCGGCAAAAGCTGATAAACATTCGGGCCGGCCGCCTCGAGCAGTTTGCTGACAGGGCTGCTGCGGTCGCTGATGTCTCCAAACACGCGCGCCCCGGTGGTGCAAGTTTTGACGCATGCTGGAGTGTCTCCGCGGTCTATGAGATGGGCGCAGAGAGTGCACTTCTCCATTTTTTTTGCTTCCGCGTCAAAGTGCTGGATCTTGTATGGACACGCTTGCTGGCATCGCTGACAGCCGATGCATTTTTCGCGATCGATCAGCACTATGCCGTCGGCTCGCTTGTGCGAGGCGCCCGTGGGGCAGACCTTCACGCAAGCGGGGTCGGCGCAATGCTGGCATGCGAGCGGCAGAAAATGCATCTGCAATTCAGGGAAAGGGCCGTCCGGACCGATTTCACGGACTTGCGTCCAAAGTGCGCCTGGCTTGAGGCGGTTTTCCTGTGCGCATGCCACCGTGCAGGCATGGCAACCTGTGCATCTATCCAGATCGACGACAATGGCAAACTGAGCCATGGTGCGTCATCCCTCTTCGCCCGCAGCCGGTGCCTCGAAGTTCGGCCCGGAACCGGAATATTTTCTGGGCTGAGTGCTGCCGTAATAGGGGGGATCCCAAACATACGGGGGCGCGTCTGCCCGATAAATCGTGCAAAGCTGCGAACGCAGCGCCGGCACGCCGAGCGCGTCGTCGTGCGCATCACCGGAGATCAGCATGTTGGCGTTCGCTCCATCCCAGCCGTAGCCCGGCAGGTTCAGTTCGCGACATCCCTGCCACCAGCCATGCGCCAAGGAAACCACTCCGGGTAGCACCCCTGCGGTGACCTTCGCCTTCATACGGATTTTCCCGGTGCGAGACTCGATCCAGATCCACTCCCCGTGTTTCACACCGAACTTCTTCGCCGTTTCGTTGTTGATCTCTGCTTCCGGGTGTGGATAGAGCTGGCGCTGGAGATAATTGTTGCGATGCTGCGAATGATAGAACACCGGGAGCCGGGCGCCCGTCAAAACCAATGGATACTTGGTTGCCAGGTCCGGCTTTGCATAAGGACTGTCTGCCGGTTCCTCGTAATCGGGCAGCGGGTCGAACCCATGTTGCTGAGCGATAACACTGAAAATCTCAATTCTGCCTGTAGGAGTTGGAAAGCCAATCGCTCTGCCGGTTTTTGAATCGACGGCTTTGTAGTAATCAAGAGGCGCCGCCGGCTGGCCATTCTCGACGGCAAAACCTGCGGCCCGGGCAGCGGAAGCATTGGCAGCCTGAACTTGTGACTTCCACTCACGCCATTCTCGCTCTGTCTTCCAAGGCCACCACTCCGAGCTTAGCCGCCGGCCCAATTCGATGTAGAACTTCTCATCGCTCCAGCGCTCGAACATCGGACCGATCACGGGATTCTCCCCGCGCTCGAAAGGTCCCAGACCCGCCGGCAGCACGATGTCGGCCAGATCGTTGGTAGGAGTGATGTACAGGTCCATATCGACGAGGAACTCAAGCGACTGCAAGCCCTCCCGAACAATCTTCTGATCCTCGCACCATCCTCCCAGTGGATTGCCCTGCACCATCACGTAAGCCTTGATCGGATATGGTTGGCCGGTCTTCATCGCGCGGAAGCAGTCGATCATCGAGGGCTGGCCCGGCTGAAGCGGGTATTCGTTCAGCGCCGGCCCGGCTGGATGCGGCCCTTGCATCTGGATCGAGTAATCGTCCGCCTGAGCGCCCCAGGGCGCCATAGTGCGCGGCCCGCCCTCGCGTTTCCACTCGCCGGCAATCCACTTCCAATGCGGCGCACCACAAAGGCCCCCGCGGCGATTGATGTTGCCGGTCAGTGCCGCCAGAATCACCTGCGCGCGCAGTGTTTGGAACGCGTTGGTGTGCCCTTCGATGCCCTGGCCGCCCGGTTCCATGCAGGCGCTCGGAGCACGGGCGTACATGCGCGCCGCCGCGCGAATTTTCTCGGCGGATTCCGTCCAGCACAACTCGGCTGCTCTTTCCGGTTCGTACTGGGCGGCGCGCTCGGCCAGCAATTGCACCACCGGCTTGCATTCGATTCCGTTCACGCTGTATTTGCCGAACAACGCGGGCTCTGCTGGGAACGTATGGGCCGGCACGGCGCGCTTCGTGGCCGTGTCCCAGACCATCAGGGTAGGCCGCTTGGTGCGGTCCGCAATACATTCCGGAGATGGCAGGAACTCTCGCGAGTCGCCGCCTTGGGCAACATCCGCTTCACGCAGGAGTTGAAAAGTATCCGTCCGCACCAGCATCGGCGCGTTGGTCCACTGAGTGATGAACTCCTTGTCGTACAGGCCCTCGGAGAGAATGACGTGAATCCAACTGAGCAGCAGCGCTCCGTCCGATCCCGGTCGCACGGGAAGAAAAATGTCGGCCTTGTGCGCCAACGGATGCTCGAAGCGTGGATCGACGACAATAAGCTTGGATTTGCGTTCGAGCAGGTCGTCCATGATCGGGCGGCCCACCATCCCGGCATGCGTCCACACCGGATTTTTGCCCCAGTAAACCTGGCATGCGCTCAGATCGTTTTCGGCATGGAGATCGTAGCCAACCGTCATGCCGACCGTCGCGCGCATCGGCGCGTAGCAGATGTGGCTCGGGACGATCCAGTTCGGAGTACCGAGACAGTTCTTCAGCCGCATGCTTTGTTCTTCCGAGCTCCGCCCCGTTCCTTGTCCGATCGCGATGGCGTGTGCGCCGTATTGTTTCTTGATGCGCTCTAGCGTCGCCACAATCGTTGTGAGCGCTTCATCCCAGGAAATTCTCACCCAGCCCGGGTCGGCCTCGCCCTTGGGCCGAGTACGTTTCATCGGATAGTTCAGACGCTCGGGGCTGTAGAGGTTCTGGACGGTGGACTGGCCCTTCGCACACAGCGCACCGTGATTCGGCCCGTTGGGATTGCCTTCGACTTTGATCACGCGGCCGTTGGCGACGTGCACCAACATGGAGCACTTCGAATGGCATTCGTGGCACAGGCCGCCAACCACTGCGATCGAATTTTGGATAGCTCTGCGTTGGCCGCTCACCGGCACAATTTCGGGAAGCACCTGGTTTTTCGAGCGGAGAATAGCGGTGCCCATGCTCGCTGCGGCGGCCACGACAAACTGTCTCCTCGTGAAGGCAGCCTTGTCCATGTTCCACGCCTAGCACCTCGTTGGGAACCCAGGCCGTGACTCCAGTCACATCCGTGAGTGATTCCTGGCCCTTCGAGTCTTCTTCCAGGACTCTCTAATTCCCACGCACAGTGCAAGTTAGGTCCCTCTGCGAACTTTATTAACGCAATTTTCAGCGATTTAAGGTCAAGGTACTTGACCTTAAATGGTCAAGTACCTTGACCTAAGCCTTGACCTAATACTTGACCCCATTTGGGATGTTAACGGCATCAAGTAAATTGACGGATTTGTTCGCCTGGCATTCGCTCGGGGATTCCGCCGGCTAAGCAATATTCCTGTGGGCGTCGGTGCGGAAGACGCGACGGACAGAATCGAGGAACGCGAGTGTGGCGGCTGATTCCTCGTCTTTTCGCCAGGCGAGGTACACTTCGATTTTGGCCTCCGGCTCAACGAGCGGCACCGAAATCAGCTCGATGCCGGAAACCGAGCGATTGACCGTCGCTCCGGCTCCCACGAATATTCCTTTGCCGGAGGCGATCATGATTGCGCCGGCTTCCTCGTGGGCTTCGACATGTGTCACCGTAAGGTGGGGCGTCAGGCCCTGCCGGCTGTACAGGCCCAGAATCTTGTCATAAAGTCCCGTCGAAAAATTCCGATCGAAGATGACCAGCGCCTCGCCGGCGACTTCTTTCAACCGCAGCGACCGGCGCCTCGCCAGCCGGTGGTTCTTCGGCAGAACGACCACGAATTCCTCTTCAAATAGCAACTCGCAATCCAGGTTGACCGGGTCCACAGGGGGGCGGAGGAAACCAACATCGATTTCACCTCTGTGCAGCAGTTCGTTTTGATGGGTGGAGAAAACGTCCCGGCATTCAATCTCCATCGCCGGCAGCCTCCGGCGATGCTCGCTCACCGCCTTGTTCACGATTCCGCCCAGGCCGGAGGCGATCCCGATGCGCACGATTCCCGATTCGCCCTTTTGCGCGTGCCGGGCCGCCTCGACCGCGTGGCCTGCCTGCAAGATTAATTTTCTGGCTTCTCCCCAAAAGGCATGGCCGGCTTTGGTCAGTTCCACGCGGCGCTTATTTCGTGCAAATAGCGCGACGCCCAGGTCCTCCTCGAGCTGGCGAATCTGCCGGCTCAGCGGCGGCTGGGCGATATGCAGTTGTTCCGCCGCCTTGGAAAAATTGCGGTATTCGGCGACGGCGATGAAGTAGCGAACGTGACGCAGTTCCACGGTGCCCCATCCTATACCTAATGGGTATGTCTGGATAAGAGGCTATCGTTCGATCCCGGCCGGGCGGGCATTGCCGCTCCCTCGCCGCACTTGCTGCTCGTCATTTTTCCCGAGTTCCTCGTTCGCCCGGCCGGCTTTGCTGCGCCTGCAATTCGCGCAGTTTGAAACGTTGCAATTTTCCCGTAGCTGTCCTCGGCAGAGCAGGAAGATACTCGATCCAACGCGGACGTTTGAAGCTGCCGGCCTTTTGCGCGACCCACTCTTGCAGTTCCCGGCTCAGTTGTTCGCCGGCAGCGAATTCCGGATTCACCACCACGTAAGCGGCCGGCTTGGTGAGGCCGTTCTCATCATTTCGCTCGACTACGGCAGCTTCGCGCACGGCGGGATGCGCGACCAACGAACTTTCCACTTCCGCCGGGCTCAGCCAGCGGCCATTGACTTTGAATGTGTCGTCGGAACGGCCTGCGTACCACATGTACCCGTCTTCATCCTGGTAGTATTTGTCCCCGGTGCGATACCACTCTCCTTCGAACACCTGTTTGGTTTTTTCCGGTTGATTCCAGTAGCCCGCACAAATCGAATCGCCCTTGACGAACAGGTTGCCGATCTCTCCTCGGGGGACGGGTTTCCCGTTCTCATCAAGAATCTTGGCTTCGTACCCGGGAATCACTTTGCCGCTTGAGCCCGCCCGAGGTGCGTCCGGACGGTTTGAAATCACCATCTGCAATGTTTCGGTTGAACCCAGAGCATCGAGGATCTCGACCGCGAAGCGCTTCTTGAAACGCTCGAACACTGGTGCGGGAAGGGCTTCGCCGGCCGAGATGGCGTGACGCACGCTTGACAGGTCAAAATTTCTGCCGTCGCTGCTCGCGTAAGCCAGCAACTCGGCGTAGTTCGAGGGCACGGAGAAGAACAGCGTCGGGCGATACCGCTCAACATCGGCATAGACGCCCGCCGGCGTCGGGCGCGCGGGGGAGAGTATGGTGGTTGCGCCGCAACCCAACGGAAAATATCCGGCGTTTCCCAATCCATAGGCAAAAAACAATCGCGCCACGCTGTAACACCGGTCGGTCTCATTCATGCCCAGGATGGCTTTCGCATACAACTCCGTGCTTACAACCATGTCGCGATGCAGGTGAATGCAGGCCTTGGGAGACCCGGTGGTTCCGGACGAGTAGAGCCAAAACGCCGGAGTATCCCTTCCGGTGGGCTCGGCTTCGAGCTGCGGCGAAGCCGATTCCGTTTTCCCGTCTTCCATGGCAATCGTTTCGCTCAGATACCCGAGTTTTTCGGGCGGCAAGCATCGTATCTGCGGCGCGAGCGGCTCGCTTGTCACTACCACTCGCGCCTGCGAATCATTGAGAAGATATTCGTAGTTCTCCGGCTTCAAGAACGGGTTGGTCGGAATCGGTACCGCGCCGATTTTGATCGCGCCGAAAAAGTAATAGAGGAATTCCGGCGAGTCGAGCAACAGCAGCAGGACTCGGTCTCCCGGGCGGACACTCGCGGTTCGAAGCCTGTTCCCGGCGCGATTGGTCTGCTCGAGCAGCCGTTGATAGCGGATGCGGTCGGCGCCGCATTCAATCGCGATCTTATCGCCTCTCCCTTCGAGTACATTGCGATCTACGAAGTGAGTGGCGACATTGAATGATTCGGGCAGATTAAGCGGTGACGAGTGCATTCGTGGAGGTCAGTCTTATCACCAAATGCAGAATTCCGTGAGAATTTTGGCAGTATAGCACGGCAAGAAACTCTCGATTCTCATGCGCTTGTGCAGTTGTCCCCGGTTCTTGGAAAACTCACAAATTCATGGAACGCCTGAGAGGCACCGCGTTGCGAACCTCGCCGAGTGCCAAGGGGCGCTGTATCTTTCAGTTACCCCATTGCATCGGTTGGCTGCCGCGTGCTCGGCCGAATCGAGCGTCAGTTTGATTCATACCTAAGAGGTATAAGCACGCGACCAAACATGTATTGGACAGTTTTCCCCTTCCCAACCATCCTCGCGAAAACTTGGGGGCTCCGAAACCTTGGCGAGGCTGAATCTTTGTGGTTCCCAGTGTCGTGGCCTGCCCCACTCGACTGCATCCTGCGGGAATTACGCCGGCGCGAAAATGGATTGTGTCTTCGGCCGATGCGAGTTCGAAGATGGCAATTCGCGGATGCCCGCCGCCGGACGGACGCAAAGGGGCGAAATCTGGTGAACTACTTCGGAATTACAGTCACAACCCACAAATAGGAGACGCGCATGAAAGTACGCTGTCTGCTGACAGTCTCGTTGCTTGGGCTCCTTTTGTTTCTCGGCTCCGCGACTTCCGCGCTGGCGCAGGCCAATATCGGGTTTGCGCAGCTGAACGGAACAATCACGGACGAAAGCGGCCGTGCTGTGGTCAAAGCCTCCATTTCCCTGCGTGAGCTGAACACCAACGCGCGCTATGGCGCCACCACCAACGAGAGAGGTTTCTACGTAATTCCCAATATCGTGCCCGGCAAATATGAATTGACGGTCGAAGCGACCGGCATGGGGAAGTATTCCAATCCGGGCGTCGTTTTCACCGTAGGCCAAACGGCGACGATCGACGCGACGATGAAAGTTGCGGCGCGGCAAGAAACGATTGAAGTAACCAGCGAAGTTCCCGTCCTGGAACCCACGCGCACCGAAATCAGCCAGGTGATCGGAACCGAACAAATTGATGATCTTCCGATCAGCGGCCGCCTCTTTACCGACTTTGCGCTGCTCAGCCCGGGCGTAGCCACCGGCCGCGTCAGCCTGCAATCCACTTTCACCGATCCGACGACGACGCGCATCTCGTTCGGCGGACAGCGGGATCTCGACAACCTGGTGACCGTAGATGGCGCCGACAACATCAATTCGGCGACCGGTTCGCAGCGGGCGACCCCTTCACAGGAGGCCGTGAGCGAATTCCGCGTAGTGAACAACAGCTTCGCCGCGGAATACGGCCGGGCGCTGGGCGGGATCGTGAACATTGTGACGAAATCCGGCGGCAATCAATTCCACGGTTCGCTGTACGATTATTTGCAAAATGACGCCACCGATGCGCGGTCCCTGCTCCAGCCGGCTCCGCTCAGCAATACGTTGCGCCAGAATCAATTTGGGGCCACGCTCGGAGGCCCCATCCAAACAGACAAGACTTTTTTCTTCGTCAACTACGAAGGGCAGCGCCGAGCCCAGGCCCCCACATATCCGCCGGTGCTGTTCGCACCTGCGGCCTCCCAATTTGTACCGCTGGGACTTGCCAATCCGTTTCCGGGAGACACAGTCTTGCAGGCCATCAACACCGTGAAAGGGACGCTCGGACTGGCACCGGAGAATCTCAATGTCCTCAAAACCGCGGACATTGACAATGGATTTGTGAAAGTCGATCACCAGTTCAATACTTCCAACCGGCTTTCGGTCCGCTATCTGATCCAGGACGCCGTGAATCTGAATATGCTGGTCGGCGAGACGCTGGACGGCGGCGGTGTTGGGATGCCCAGCAGCGGGCGAGACGGTGACTTGCGCGATCAGTCGCTTGTCGGGACGTGGACCTCGCAAATTTCGCCCACATTGGTGAACACGGCGCTGGTGCAGTGGGCGCGCCGGAACTACGGCTTTCTGGGCGTAACGGGGCAGCCGAACCTCGACGTACCCAACCTTCTGTTGTTCGGCCACAATTTTGGGGCTTTTGATCGCTACAACGAATCCCGCGTGCAATTTTCCGACACCGTCTCCTGGGTCAAGAACAAGCACTACATTCAGTTTGGCTTCGACTTCAACTACATCTGGAACTTTGTCATCTGGCCGGGATTCACTCCGTCGCGCGATATTTTCCCGAGCCTTTCCGATCTGCTCGTTTCGGGCGCTGACAATTGGGGGACGGCTGCTTGCCCGCCCCCTCTCGTTGGGCTTCCGGCTCCGTGCATTGCGGCGTTCTTTTGGGGTGCGCCAATCGGCCCCGGGCCTTTCAATCCCAGCGCGCCCTCGCCTTCGCTTCCGACGACCTGGCAGAACGCTTATCTTCCCTCCGAGGCGCAAAATTTCTACGTTCACCTGAATCACAGTTACTACGGATTGTTCGCCCAGGATCAATGGCGGATCAGCCCGAAACTGACGCTGAATTACGGGCTGCGTTATGATTTCGAAGAAGGGCTCGGGTTCTTCATCAATCCCGACTACCGCGAATGGCAGCCTCGCGTAGGAATTGCTTACTCTCCCGACTCCAAGACCGTCATCCGCGCCGGCTATGGAATCTTTTTCGACCGCTACAATCTCACCTTCTTCTTTGTCCCTGCTCCTCAGCGGCCTCCGGTGATTCCCGGGTTGCCGACCAATAACAACCAGCAAACCGGCACCTGGCTGCTCAACAGCCTGTTCCTACCGACGCCCTGCTTCCTGCAAGGATGTCCGGAGCCGGGAAGCCAGGTCTGCGTGGTCCGCGGCTGCTCCAATAATGGAGGGCCGCCGCTTCCCGCCGGGACAGTTCCGCCGCCGCTGGTGGATGCGGCCTTCGAAAACCTGATTACATCAGGAGCATTTCCGGATAACTCGCTCTACGCGCAAGGCGGCACGCTCGCGGATCGCCATCTGCGGGCGCCCTATTCCGAGCAGGCCAGTCTCGAGGTGCAGCGGCAATTCGGCGGCGGCTTTACGGCCAGCGTGGGCTATCTGTTTGTCGCCGGCCACAAGCTCGTGCGGCCTGTCGATTTGAACGTAGGCCCGCCCGTCGGAGTGGAACCGAGCACCGGCAAGCTCATTTACGACTTCGCCCTCAATGATCCCAACGTCGGTCCGCTGCCCTGGGGCCCTTCGGGGACCAATGGAATTTTTTACTACACGGACTCGACCGGCAATTCCGCCTACAACGGCGCTCTCGTGCAAGCTCAGGAAAGAATCGGGCGATATTTCACGCTGAACGCGAATTACACGTTCTCGAAGACGCTGGATGACGGGACGTTCGTCACTTTTGTGAGCACTCCCGAGTCGAGCGCCCAGAGAAATCTCGAGCGCGCGCTTTCCAACCAGGATGTGCGCCACCGGTTTATCGCGAACTTCGTGGCCGATGCGCCGAATCACGGGCTGTGGCGCAATTTCGAATTCAGCAGCATCGTCACGGTTCAGTCGCCCCGGCCGTTCACCGAATTCGTGGGATTCGACGCCAACAATGATGGAAACCCGGTCACCGACCGCGTCGGAGCTTCCGGCCGCAACAGCTATGAAGGCGATAACCTGCGCACCTGGGATTTGCGTCTCATGCGCACAGTGAACTTCCCCGGCGAACGTTACAAGTTGCAACTGGCGGTGGACTCTTTCAACGCGCTGAATCGCCCGAACGTCGACGAGGTCTTTTCGGTTTACGGGACCTATGACTTTTGCAGCGGATTGGTCCCCCGGCATTACAAGGACACCGTCTCGGTCATGATTCAAAATCTTGAAGTGGCGGGCTGCCCGCCCGGAGGGCCTCCGATTCCGAACAATCTTTTTGGCACGCCTCGGACCGTGTTCAACCCGCGGCAGTTCCAGTTTTCGGCGAAATTCATGTTCTGACAGCCGCACAACCCCCCTGCGAGGCAGCCGGCATCCCAAATCCGGCTGCCTCGCGAGTACTTGCCCCACAGAAAATTGATACAGTCCGGGTGCAAGAAAGCGAACAGAAAAGGACCGTTGCACGTGCCCGAACAGCCCGGATACCACAAGATTCAAGCCGGCACTCAGCCGGAAAATAATCATCCGGCGTATTGCTCTTCCATCAAGCGGGCCCCCAAGCTTCCTCTGGTGCTTCTCCCTCACACGGTCTCTGAGCTCACGGGTCCGGTGTTCGGGCACAACGCCATCGGCGAAACCGACAACGATTTGACCGCTCAGCACGCCGGGGGTCCGCTCGGCGAGCGCATCATCGTGTCCGGCCGCGTGGTCGACGAAGACAATCGCCCGGTCCGGGGCGCCCTGGTCGAAGTCTGGCAGGCGAACGCGGCGGGCCGCTATCTCCACAAAATGGACCAGCACAACGCCCCGCTCGACCCGAATTTCACGGGCTGCGGGCGAACACTCACCGACAACGAGGGCCGCTACAAATTCGTCTCCATCAAGCCCGGCGCCTATCCCTGGGACAATCACCCCAACGCCTGGCGACCCGCGCACATTCATTTCTCCGTTTTCGGCGCCGGCCTGCTCACGCGGCTGGTGACGCAGATGTATTTTCCGGGCGATCCGCTGCTGCCGTTCGATCCCATCTTCAACAGCATTCCTGATACGGCCGCACGATCGCGGCTGATTTCCCTTTTCGATTGGGAGAACACTGTGCCGGCCCACGCGCTCGGCTTTCGGTTCGATCTGGTGCTGCGCGGCCGCGAAGCCACCCCCATGGAGAGATGAATGCGTTTGTTCGCGACAGCTTCCCAAACCGTCGGGCCGTTTTTTACGATCGGGCTCAATCCACTGGCTCGAAACAATCTTGTGCCGTCCGGCGCGGCGGGAAAACTCTGTACGATTCGTGGACGCATTCTCGATGGCGATGGAGTCCCGGTGCCGGACGGAATGATCGAAACCTGGCAAGCCAATGCCGCGGGAGAATACGTCCGCGCGGAGATTTCAGCCCCGAGTTCGCGCGCCACAGAATTCACCGGCTTTGGACGAATCTCGACGGACGAACGCGGCGCCTTTCAATTCACCACCATTCTGCCGGGCCCAATTCCCGCGCCCGGCGGCGGAGTGCAGGCGCCGCACATCGCCGTTCTTGTTTTCGCCCGCGGCCTCCTGCGCCACCTGGTAACGCGAATCTATTTCCCGGACGAACCCGCCAACGCGGCGGACCCGATTCTCAAAATGGTGCCGCCGGGCCGCCGGTCCACATTGATCGCAAGAAAGATTTCCGAATCCTCAGACATTCTGGAGTGCGATGTCGTCCTTCAGGGGGAAGCCGAGACAGTTTTTTTCGAGGCCTGATTGCGCGGCAAGGTTTTTTCTTCGGGGCTGGCTTTCCCACCGCACTCTGCTGTAGCTTTCTCGCCCAGGGGGTAAATCGCTCTGACCGACGCCGGCCCAACCCGCCTCCTCGATCCGCTGTTCCGCAGCGAGGAAATGCGCGCGATTTTCTCGGACGCATATTTACTCGAATGCATGCTTCGGTTTGAGCTCTCCCTCGCGCGCGCCCTGGGAAAGGCGGGCATCGCGCCTCCTTCTGCGGTTACGGCCGTGCAGAACGCGCGCGCGGGGCAATTCAATTTCGAGGAGCTTGCCGCGCAAGCAAAGCTGGCGGGCAACCTTGCGATTCCGTTCGTGAAGGCGCTCACCTCGCTGGCAGAAAATGTTGATCGCGAAGGCGCAAAGTTTGTCCACTGGGGCGCGACGAGCCAGGACGTCCAGGACACGGCGCTCGTTTTGCAGCTTCGGGATGCGTTGGCGCAGTTTGACTCGGATCTCTCGAAACTTTGCGATGCACTCGCGCGTCTCGCGGAGAAGCACGCAACCACGTATCTTGCCGGCCGCACCTGGCTGCAGCAAGGTTCACCTGTCACCTTCGGCCTGAAAGCCGCCGGATGGCTCTCCGCAATCGAGCGCCACCGCGCGCGGCTTGCCGCCACGGCGAAGCGTGTCGAGGTTCTGCAATTTGGAGGCTCGGTCGGCACATTGGCTGCGCTCGGGCCGCTCGGTCCGGAAGTCAGCCGGGCGCTCGCAGACGATTTGAAGCTTCGGGTGCCCGATATGCCCTGGCACACGCAGCGCGACGCGATTGCCGAAGTCGGCACAAATCTCGGTTTGCTCACTGGAACGCTCGCAAAAATCGCGCGCGACGTTTCGCTGTTGATGCAAACGGAAGTCGGCGAAGCTTTCGAGCCCGCCGAACCCGGCCGCGGCGGCTCCTCCATCATGCCGCACAAGCGCAATCCCGTCGAATCGGCTGCCATCCTCGCCGCCGGCTTGCGCGTTCCCGGTCTCGTTTCGACCATGCTTGCCGCCATGGTTCAGGAACACGAGCGCGGGCTGGGCGGCTGGCACGCCGAATGGGAAACTTTGCCCGAGATTTGCCTGCTGGCGTCGGGCGCCCTGCGCCACACGATTACGATGATCGCCGGACTCGAAATCGACAAGGATCGCATGCGGAGGAATTTGGAACTCACACACGGCTTGATTTTCGCGGAGGCTGTGAGCGCCGCACTGGCGCAGCACCTGGGCCGAGCGGCCGCGCACGAGCTGGTCGAAGCCGCAAGCCTCCGCGCAATCCAAAAGAAGCAGCACCTTCGTGCCGCCCTGCTCGAGGATCCGCAGGCTGCCCGGCTGCTTCCCGCCGGCAAATTGGACCAGCTTTTCCGCCCTGAAAATTATGTGGGCTCGGCCGGCCAATTTGTCGAGCAAGTGATTTCACGGCGCGGCAGCAAGCCGTAGCTAGAGCAAGGGACGGGAGAAACGCCATGGATGATCGCGAGCGGCACGCGCAAGGAATGAAAGTACGGCGCGAGGTGCTCGGAGATTCTCACGTCGATAAGTCGGAGGGATCCAAGGATTCTTTCACGGCGGAATTCCAGGATCTCATCACCCGCTACGCCTGGGGTGAAATCTGGTCGCGTCCCGGACTGCCGCGCCGCACTCGCAGCCTGCTCACCATTGCCGTGTTGGCCGCGCTCAACCGCCCCGAGGAGCTTCGCATGCACCTTCGCGGGGCGCTGGCGAACGGCGTGACCCACGATGAGATAAAGGAAACGCTGTTGCACTGCGCCATCTACTGCGGCGTTCCGGCCGCCAATTCCGCGTTTCAGATCGCGTCAGAAACGTTGCAGTCTGGCCGAAGTTGATCCATCCGAATTGCTTTTTCACACCGTATAAAATTCACGGTACGGCTTCATGCGCTCCCGTGATGCCAGAGCCGCCACACCCTTTTTGATTTTCCAGGAACGGGTAAGGGCGCGAAGCACGTAGCCGCTGATCGTGGCCCCTCTCTGTTCGGCGCTCGCCCGGATCCACTCGGCTTCCTCCGTCGAGCATCGAACCAGGATTGCCGTTCTCGGCCCCGGAGCGCGAAGCACGTGAAGATAAGCCCGGCGCCGCAGCTCACGAAATCTGGAATTGGCAAAGAGGCTCGCCTCAAATTGCACAGCTCGAACCACGATATTCAGCACGTAGTTGCTCACGGTCCGGCGTTCGTTTCTCGCTTGCTCCCGGATGGTAGCGGCTTCCTTTTCAGCACAGCGGATCAAGAGGGCGGTTCGCGAGCGCATTTGGCACTGATATCATGTGATATCACAATTTGCAATCCCTTTCTCGCCTGAGCTATACAGGAGTTCATCGAGCTGGGAGTTGCTTCGGCGCGTTCTCTGCCCTGCTTGCACCGAGGAGGGACTTGTGCGGGCCCCGCACGCTTTCGAGCCATCCGAGAATTGCCTCAAGTGCAAGTTCCGCAAAGCCGCGTTTTTCTGCGGCCTGGACGGTCCCGCGCTCAGGGATTTCGACGCCATCAAATCCCTGGCCGTGTATCCCGGCAATGCGCTTCTGTTTATCGAGAAGGAAGATCCGCGCGGCGTGTTTGTCCTGTGCGAGGGCGAGGTAAAGCTCTCCATGGCTTCGAGGGAAGGCCGGACGCTGATCCTGCGATTTGCCAAGCCGGGCGAAGTGCTCGGATTGACGGCCGTCGTAGCCGGTATTCCCTATGAAGTCACGGCGGAAACTCTGACGCCGTCGCAGCTTGCGTTTGTCCGCCGAAATGATTTTTTGAAGTTCCTTGAGCATCACCCCGGAAATTACGAAGCAATCTCAAAGTACCTCATTTCGGTCTACGCCAGCGCGTGCAACCAGCTCCGAAGCGTCGGGCTTTCTCCCATCCCCAGACGGCTCGCCAAGCTTCTGCTCGATTGGTCGGACGAAGCGGGCCGGCAAGAGAGAATCGATTGCCGCATCACGATGCGATTGACGCACGAGGAGATCGGCGAATTTATCGGCAGCACTCGCGAAACGGTCACGCGCACTCTGGGCGATTTCGAGACCCGCCACATCATTTCCTTGCGCGATGGATCGGTGACAATCAACGACCGGAAAACACTGGAAGCCATGGCTGCGGCGTGATCCGCGGCAGCCGCGGTTCTCCCCTCCCGGCGCCCCTCAGGATTCCGCTTTGGTTGAAGCCGTGAAGGCGCCCCAGCGCGCTCGCCCGCACGCCTCGATTCACTCTTCCAGCGTCGAGATGTCGCCCACTTCCTTGCCTAATTCCTGGGCTTTGAGCAGGCGACGCATGATTTTTCCGCTGCGAGTTTTCGGAAGCTTATCCGGAAACGCGATCTCGCTCGGAATGGCGATCGCCCCGAGCGTGTGCCGCACGTGATCTTTGAGCGTCGCTTCCAGCCCCGGCGAGCCGGTGTGCCCCACGCGCAGGATCACGAAAGCCTTGATATTTTCACCCTTGATCTCATCCGGCCTGCCGATCACCGCAGCTTCCGCCACAGCCGGATGGCTCACCAGCGCGCTCTCGACGTCCGCCGTCCCAATCCGGTGTCCCGCCACATTCAGCACGTCGTCGGCGCGCCCCACGACAGTGAAATATCCGTCCGGATCGCGCACCGCGATATCGCCGGTGAAGTAGCACCCCTTAATCCGACCCCAATCTTGCGCGTAACGATCGGGATCTCCATACACCGTGCGAAAAAGGTGCGGGAAGGGACGGCGCAGCACCAGCAACCCTCCCTTATTCGCAGGAATCGGATTGCCGTTTGGATCCACGACGTCCGCCACCACGCCCGGCAGCGGCTTGCCGACTTTCCCCAGCCTTGCCGGAAGCACCGCGGGACTCGCCAGGCACGGCCCTCCGGTTTCCGTTTGCCAAAAGTTGTCGGCCACGAACCCGTGTGCCCCGCTGCCGCAAAGCACGCGATACGCCCAGTCCCAGGCTTCGGGGTTCAGCGGCTCGCCCGCGCAGGTGACCCAGCGAAGGCTGCTCAAGTCATACTTCGCCGGCAGCGCGTCGCCGTGGCGCATGAACATGCGCAGCGCCGTGGGAGCCGTAAAAATCACGGACACGCGATAGCGCTCCACAAGTTCCCAGGCGATCGCCGGGTGCGGAGAATCGATCGCCCCTTCGCGGAAGAAGGTCGTGGCGCCGGCCAGCAGCGGCGCATACACGATGTACGAGTGGCCCACCACCCAGCCGATATCCGACGTGCAGAAGAAAACGTCGTCGTCGCGGATGTCCCAGAATCGCGTCATGTGGTAATAGGTGCCCACCATGTATCCGCCGTGGACGTGCACGACTCCTTTCGGCTTTCCTGTCGTTCCGCTCGTATAGAGGATGTAAAGCGGATCCTCTGAATCCATCGGTTCGGCGGGGCATTCGGCCTTCTGCCCGGCGATCAGCTCGTAAAAATCAATTTCCCGCTCGGGACTCAATTCCACCGGCGGCTTCTCGCGGCGCAGCACCACAATGCTCCGCACGATTTCGAGGCCTTCCACCGCCTCGTCGAGAATTCCTTTCAAGTCCACCTTGTTGCCGCGCCGGTAGCCCACATCGGCCGTCACCACCACGCGCGCCTGCGCGTCTTCGATCCGGCTGCGCAGCGCCTGCACGCTGAAACCCGCGTACACGACGGAATGGATCGCTCCGATCCGCGCGCAAGCCAGCATCGTGGCCACGCTATCGATGCACAGCGGCATGTAAATCACCACGCGATCGCCCTTTTTCACTCCCAGCGACTTCAGCCCGTTCGCAATCCGGCAGACGAAATCGAAGAGCTGGCTGTAGGTCACCTGGCGCTCGGCGCCGTCTTCGCCCACCCAGGTGTAGGCCACTTTGTTTTTGCGCCCATCGCGCAGATGCCGGTCGAGGCAATTGTGCGTGATGTTGCATTTGGCGCCGAGGAAGTAGGCGAATGTCGGGTAGGTCCAGTCGAACACCTTGTCCCACGGCTTGAACCACTCGAGTTCGCGAGCTACGCCGTCCCAAAATTTGTCGGGATCCTCGATCGAGCGTGCGTACTCGGCGTTGAAGTCGCGCATGCGCGCCTTTTCGGCCAGCGACTTCGGTGGCGCTATTTCGCGCCCCACGTTCAATAGCTGATCAACCGCGCCTTCCATCTGGGTAGCAGGCACTGGAGCCATAAGGTCCTCCACACAGCAGCGAATTTAGGCCGGGGCCGATGAGGAAGAGGAGACATCACACGGATTTGCTTCCACCGTGCTTCGGGTCACGGCCGAGTGTGACGCAGGTCACGGAGCGTCGCAATAGAGCGCGCCTCGCGCTTCGTCGGCACCGCTCCAGACAGCGAGCTCCGCGTGACGTTCGTCATGAAGCGGGGTGACCATTGTCACTGCCCGAAACGGGAGGAGGCTGGCATGGTGTGAAGCAGGAGGCGCTTGATGCCGACCGCCGAGATTAGCACAGGAGTTACACTCAAAAATGTCCTTCTCGCGACCGACTTCTCCCCGGCGGCCGAGAACGCTCTTCGCTACGCCGGAGAGTTGGCGCGTCACGCCCAAGCAAAGCTGTACGCGGTGCATGTGCAAGCGCCTCCCAATTTCGCCCTGCCGCCTCAAAGCTGGAAAGGCACAGCCGAAGCCGCGGAATTTCAAGCCCACGAGCTGAAAGACAAGTTGGAGAACGCCTTCCCTGATGTCAAGAGCGAGGTAATTGTCAAAGAAGGAGTGCCCTGGCGCGTTTTGGGCTCCCTGGTGGATGAGATGAAGATCGACCTCATCGTTTTGGGCACCCAGGGAAGAACCGGTGTTGAGAAATTGCTGCTGGGCTCGCAAGCAGAAGAAATCCTGCGCCATGC
>Ga0187781_10000882_pt1 | contig 22170 bp, 10 predicted proteins | sample 0715_SJ02_MP02_2_FD_132447 | JGI IMG/M metagenome (GOLD analysis project Ga0187781, IMG submission 132447) | Tropical peat soil microbial communities from peatlands in Department of Meta, Colombia - 0715_SJ02_MP02_20_MG | ecosystem: Environmental > Terrestrial > Soil > Wetlands > Peat | place... | reverse complement strand
TTACCGGTTCCAGCGAGAAGAAGCTGCACTTCGAAATGGTGAATCACCCGAAGTTGACACCTCTTCTGGTCGCCATGACCACCTTCAACGGCGTCACGCAGAATTCGCTCTACGGTGAGGGCACCACCTTGCATTTGACCGGCGAAATCCAGTTGAAGGGCCACGTACCCGTCAAGCTCGAGAACACCTTTGCACCCTCCGATTCCTTGATGCCGGACGGTATGCCCATCGCCATCGTGGTGCAAAGCGTTTTTGGCCGGCTCTTCACCAACAACTACGAAGTCCCGGACGTCGATCACATTTCCCTTCGCGTGGAAAGTCTGCCGGGACGAAATTCCTACACCATCGAGAGCGCGTGGCTCGAAACCGGCGAAGCCTCGCCCGGCGAAAACCTGAAAGTGCGCGTCCTGTTGCGCCCCTATCGCGGCGAACCACGCATCGAGGAAACCACGGTCCACGTGCCGGACCAGATTGCCCGCGGATCTTCCTTGCGCGTGCTCGTCAGCGATGCGGACTGGATGAATCGAGCCTCACGCGGTTTCAACTTTGGCATGATGCCCGGCGGCGCCTCTGGGCCCGAAGGGCTCGACCAACTCATTGCGCTGATCAATCGCGAGCGCCATAACGACCGCTTGTACGTCGGCGTGTTTGTGCCCGCGCCCACGATGGTCTGGGACGATAAAGAAATGCCCAACGTTCCGCTGTCCCAGATCAGCATCATTGACGGCCGCCCGACACCCGGAAGCGTGCAAGTGCTCCGCGAATCGCTCGCAAGTGAATCGTCGATTGTACTCGGCGGCCCTGTAGCTGGACTGATTTCTCTGAATCTTCAAATCCGGTGATCCCTTCTATGGCGAAACTCCTGAAACAATCCTTACTCCTGGCTCTGCTGCTGTGTGTTGTTGCTGCTTCGGGTTTCGCGGATCACACGCGCCGTTGGAGGCAGTCCACCTACGATGAGTTCTTGAAGGGCACTGCCAAAGGTGTTGCCGTGCGTAGCGACGGGCATTTGGAACTGGCACCGAAATTCACTCTGCTGGCGGACGCGGATGCTTCCTACCTGTGGTCGCTCCGGACAGACGCCGCTGGAGCCTTGTACGCCGGAGGCGGCTCGCCCGCGAAAGTCTTTCGCTTTGACTCCAGCGGAAAGCCGAAGACTGCGTTCGAATCCACCGAACTGTTGGCGCAGTGCATCGCATTCGACGCAAAAGGCAATCTCTACGTGGGCACCTCGCCCGATGGCAAGGTCTACAAGGTCACGACTAATGGAGATAAAACTGTCTTCTTCGAACCCAAGACAAAGTACATCTGGGATTTGGCGTTTGCCGCCGATGGCACGCTCTACGTAGCGACTGGTGACAAAGGTCAGATTTACGGTGTGTCGCCGGATGGAAAAGGCGAACTCTATTACGCCAGCGATGAGGCCCACATCAAGGTCTTGGGCTTCGACGGAAAGGGCAATCTCCTGGCGGGCACGGAACCAAACGGCCGGGTCCTTCGAATCACTTCCTCCCAAAAGAACGCAAAACAAAAAACCGACTCCGGGAAGGCGGATGGGTTCGTGATCTACGAGACCGCCAAACGTGAAGTCACATCGCTCGCCGTTGGCGCCGACGGCGCTATCTATGTCGCCGCGATCGGCGAAAAACCGCGCGCTGGCGCGCCGGGGCAGCCCACCGTCATCACCACCCCGCAGGGTACAACCACGATCACCAATGTTGGAATACAAGGCGGCGCAATTTCCGCGCCCTTCGTGGCCTATCCGCAGGCAATTTCCAGCAGCATTTACCGGATCACCTCCGAAGGCGTGCCCGAGGAGATCTGGACCTCGCGCGAAGATGTTGTTTACTCGCTGGGCCTGAATTCCGACGGCCGCCTGCTGGCAGGCACGGGAAACAACGGTTCTTTGCTCGTGATTGATGGTCATGGCGTCTACGCGCAACTGGCCAAGGCAGGCTCCGCGCAGATCACCGGAATCTCCCGCGCTTCCAACGGCAAGGTCTATCTGTGCACTGCGAACCCCGGAAAAGTCTTCTCCCTCGGGCCAGAGTTTGAAGCTGAAGGCACGTTCGAATCACAGTCCTTCGATGCAAAGCTCTACTCGCAATGGGGCCGTATCGAGTGGTGGGGACCACCGGCCACAACCGGCGCGGGCAAAAGCACAAAAGAAAACAAAGAACCACGTCTGGAATTCTTTGTCAGAAGCGGAAACACCGAAGACCCCGGCAAAGAGTGGTCGGACTGGTTCGGCCCATACACAACGACCGATGCCTTGGCCGGCGCGCCCGCCGCACGTTTTCTGCAGTGGAAAGCAGTGATTCATGACGGTCGCCCCGGCGACGGCATCGACTGGGTGAGCGTGGCCTACCTGCCAAAGAACGTAGCGCCCGTGATCGACGGCATCGCAATGCAGGATCCTGGAGTTCGCGCGCAAGCCCCGCTCGGTATCACCCAGGCAGGCAACGTAGCCCTGAAACAACCGCCAGCACCCAACCCGAATCCGGGCGTAACCGTCATCAACGCGTCGCCGGTAGCCCCAGGCAAGTTTGAGGTGCAACCCCAAGGCTCATTGCAGAAGGGCTATCAGTCCGTTTTGTGGTCGGCTCACGACGACAACGACGATGATTTGAAGTACGCCATCTATTTTCGCGGAGAAAATCAGCATGACTGGCTTCTACTCAAGGACAACCTCGAACAGCGCTTCTACTCCTGGGACACGACGTCCATGCCCGATGGCGCTTACTACCTGAAAATCGTGGCCAGTGATGCGCCTTCAAATCCCCCCGAGCTGGCGCTTACCGCCGAGCGCGAAAGCGAGCGCTTCGAGGTCGACAACACCACGCCAACGATCGGAAAAATCGAATCAAGCCGAACCGGGATGAATGCGGACGCGTCGAAAGGAATTTCCTACGATTTTCAATTCACCGCGACCCATCCGACCAGCAGCATCGAGCGCGCGCAATACAGCGTGGACGGAGGCGAGTGGATTCTCTTGCGCCCCACGAACGGCATCAGTGACTACCGCACCGAAACCTACTCTTTCACCGTCCGCGGACTCTCCCCCGGTGAGCACACGATCGCCGTGCGCGCCTACGACCGCTTTGAAAACGTGGGCGCTGCCAAAACCACAATCCAAATTGCCGGGGAAAAGAACTAGCACTGCCCTCCATTAACTCCAACACTCTTGTCGTCATTCCGAACGGAGCCTGCGAAGTGAGAAATCTCTCTGGCCATTCAATCAAAGAGGGATTCGTCGCCATGCTCGGAGTGCCACTCTGTTTCTAGGATGTTAACTTTTGGGTGGACCAGGCGGTGACTGAGGAACCCGCGTGGCCGGTTCCGCTGCTTTCTTCGGCTCGATATACATTTCAATTTCCGCCCCAAAACCCATGCGGCCGTCACTGTAGGCGTCCGGCTTCGCGTGCACCAGGCGCGCGCGACAATGGGTCTCATCTGCTTTCCCGCCTGTCACTTCCGAGGGCATCACTAGGGTTGCCTCAATCGGCATGCCCACCTGTAGCGGCGCGGAAGTAACAAAGAAGAATCCCCCACGCGAAATATTGGCAGTTTCGGCGTAATGCTCGACGGCACCGGCAGCAAGTCCAATGGGACGAAAACGAAGTGGGACACGGATCCGAAAGCGCTCTAATTGTCGGCGTTCCGAAGGGGGCACGAAGCTCTCCGAACCGGGCACACAGCCGACGGACCCGGCAATGGGCCTGAGATCTCTAGCCTAACAGAGGTGGGCCATGGGTCAAGCCGGGATTCGTAGTGCAAAAGAGGCAGTACTCCCGGTATCAAATATTGCACCGGAAACCCCGCAGAAGTAGAGTATCGGCCAGCCGGAAAGGTGTCGGAATCACTGGCGGACAGTTATGGCGAGCCGTTGCAACATCCGCCCCTTGAACTCTATCGCCAGATCCCGATTTTCTGCGATTCTATCTGAGTCGGACCCGAAGCGGGGCCAATCGCAAGCCCCGTGTCAGCCTTTCGGGAGACGGAGGTCCAGCCCATGTTTCTCGATTACTACCAACTGCGCGAGCAGCCTTTCGGCGTGGCAAGTGATCCTCCCTATGTGTATGCCGGCCACGCGCACTCCGAGGTACTGGACTCCTTTACCCATTCTCTGCTGAACGATCGTGGAAATCTGATGCTCCTCGCTGAGCCCGGCATGGGCAAGACGACGCTTCTCGGCCGCCTGTCGGAGACCCTTGCCGCCAAGGGGCGCACTGTTATCGCATTCCAGAAAGACTGCACCATTTGTCAGCTTCTGCAGTCTCTTTTGACGCACCTGGGCGTCGATAGCGCAGGCATGGAACCAGCCGTCATGCTCAACAAGCTGAACGAAATCTGGTTCGCGGAGTTGCTGGCCGGGAAGCGATTTGTACTGCTGTTTGACGACGCGGAAGAACTGGACGATGAGGTATTCGCCACCCTTCGCCAAATCTCAAAGTATGAAACATCGAAAACCAAACTCCTGCAAATCGTCCTGTCCAGCCAGCCGCAATTCTCGGAGAGGCTGGAACGGGAGGAGCTGAAGCCACTCTGCAAGGGCATTGCGGGCGTCAAGCGCCTGGAAACCCTCTCTCCTCTGGAAACGTCCGCCTACGTCCGCAAGCGCCTTCATGCGGCCGGCTATCGCGGCGAACCGATTTTCGATGCCGAAGCAATGGCCGTAGTCGCGGAGTGCAGCAAGGGCATTCCCGGCAACATCAACAAGATCTGTTCGCGCGCCTTGCTCGAAGCGTATGCCAGGGGACTTCGTGCCGTGTCAGGGGAAATCGTCGAAAAGGCGGCGCGCAATCTGAACGTTGCCGCAATCGCTGCGGCAGCAGCGGCCGGTTCCTCGGTCTCAACCCCTAGACCAACGGGCTCAGGAGTTGTGCCTCCGTATGGCGGCATGCGCAATTCGCCCCAGATGTTCCGAACACCCATCAAATTCTCCTTACCCGCCAGTGGTCTTTGGGCGGGCGTGCTCGTAGGCGTTCTACTTTCCGCTGGTCTTGCGCTGCCCCACGGAATGCTACGGGGCATGACCCATGTCATGCATAGTCAGGAATCGCGTGCCAGGGCCCAAACACTTCGCCACAACGACCTGGCAACATCCCTCCATTCGGCTCCGCCGTCCGTTGCCGCTCCCATGCAATCTCCTGTCACCGCCAAGCACAATCTGACCGTGGAAACAGTCACCCAGGAAGCATCCGTTTCCTTGCCGGAAATCAGAGAAAACCAAGCGAGCCAACCCTCGTTAACACGCGAACTCGGCCTGAAAATCAATCGCATCGTCATCGATCCAGGTCATGGCGGCTTCGATACTGGAGCAAAAGGCCCTCGCGGCCTGATGGAAAAGGACGTTTGCCTGGACGTGGCGCTCCGGCTCGGCAAGCTGATCGAAGAAAACATCTCGGGCGCCGAAGTGATTTACACGCGCAAGAACGACTCGTACGTTCCCCTCGAACAGCGCACGGCCATCGCCAATAATGCCGACGCCGACCTCTTCATCTCTATCCATGCAAATTCCAGCGACAGCCGTGAAGTACGCGGCGTGGAGACCTACTATCTCAGTCTGGCCACCTCCAAGGAAGCCAAAGAACTCGCTATCCGTGAAAACGCTCTTACGCAATCTTCCCTGCACGACTTGCCAGAGCTCGTCCAGAAAATCACCCGTAATGAAAAGACTGCCGAATCGAGACTTCTGGCCATCGAAATTCAAGACATCCTCTCCGAACGGCTCCAGCTAGTTAGCCATCGCGAGAAAAATCGCGGCGTGAAACAAGCGCCTTTTATTGTCCTTACGGGAGCCAACATGCCGGCCGTGCTCTCAGAAATTTCCTTTGTCAGCAATGCAAATGACGAGACCCTCCTGCTGGGCAATAACCAGCGCGAGCGCATCGCCGAAGGCCTGTACTACGGCATCGCGGCCTATCTCGATGGCCTGAACGGAGCGCCGGAAGCCAGGCAAAAACTCGTCACCGAAAATCGCACCAATACCCTTTCCAGCCTCGACCGCACAGCAGCCCAGACCGCCAGATGACCCACTTGTCTAAAGGCCGCACGGAGGGCATTCCTGCCAATCCCCCTGTACTTGCGTACAGCCGACTTCCTGCTAAAATCCACACCCTACCCTGTTGAAAGTGAGCGCCAAGACTGTAAACTACTAGCTGTGTATCCGACCTGGAACATCTCCTGGCAGAGACCACTGGGCCGAAACACCCGGACGTCCCCCTCTGGCAGCGCAGTTCTTGCCTGCCTCGCTTTGTGCTGTTTATACCCTTCCCTTCCTGCCCACGCTCAATCCGAATCTGAGCAGTCTCTTTCTCTCCCTCTAACGCAGAAAGATTTTGCCGCCAATATCGCCACACCCGCCTGCGGTAGCGATCAAACCGCGAACGGACAAATAGCAGGCACCATTCATGGCATGGTTGTGGACCCGTCGGGAACAGGCGTCGCTGAAGCTCACATCACTCTGACCCGCGATAACCAGACTCCAAGCCAGGATGCCGTTGCGGGAGAAGACGGGCTGTTTATTTTCACCAACGTTCCTCCGGGTCCTTTCCACCTCGCGGTCGCCTCCACGGGCTTTGCCCCGCAATCTGCTTCGGGGAAACTAAGTGCTGGCGAAAGCTGCGTCCTTCCCAAAATTATTCTCGCCGTTGCCACGAACATCACTGAGGTCCGCGTCGAACTCTCCACCATTGAATTGGCGCAGCAGCAGATCAGCGATCAGGAGAAGCAGCGCCTCTTTGGAGTCATCCCCAATTTCTACGTGAGCTATGTGCCGAATGCGGCGCCGCTTTCTCCTAGGCAGAAATTTCAGCTGGCCTGGAAATCCACGATTGATCCCGTCTCCTTTGGCGTTACCGGTGTCGTCGCAGGAGTGCAGCAGGCCACGGATACCTTCAGCGGCTACGGCCAGGGCGCGCAGGGTTACGCAAAGCGCTATGGCGCCGCCTATGCTGACCTCGTGACCGGCACCTTCATCGGCGGGGCAATCCTTCCTTCGCTTCTGAAACAAGACCCGCGTTACTTCTATAAAGGAACCGGCAGCGTGCGCTCGCGGATTCTCTATGCGGTTGCCAATGCCGTGATCTGCAAGGGCGACAATGGGCACTGGCAGGCAAACTACTCAGGCATCATAGGAAGCATGGCTTCCGGAGGCATCTCAAATCTCTATTACCCGCCCGGCAGTCGTGACGATGGCACCTTGCTCTTGGAAAACACGCTGATCGGCATTGGGGAAACCGCTGCGGTCAACCTGCTTCAAGAGTTTGTCATGCGCAAGCTGACGCCCAATCTCCCCAACTACGAACCCACCACCCCGTAAGCCTTTTGGAGTGCGGTGGCTTGCTGGTCCTGAGCCTCGAAGGGCGGCCGTTTCTTTAGTCGTAAATACTCAGTTCCCCGGATGCAACCTGACAACAATCATGCCATGCACTACACTCAACCCATGGCAAGCCCAAACGTTCCAGGCCCGATCGGTAATTCCCCCATCGAATGGCAAACGATTGTCGCGGCGCACGAGCGCATTCGCCCTCGTATTCACCGCACGCCGGTCCTCACCAGTCAATCCCTCAATGCCTTGGCAGGCGCAAAGCTCTTCTTCAAATGCGAGAACCTCCAGAAGACCGGTTCCTTCAAAATCCGTGGCGCAACGAACGCCATTTTTTCTCTAAGTGAAGACGAAGCACGCCGGGGAGTCATCACACATTCGAGCGGCAATCACGCGGCCGCGGTAGCTTGCGCCGCCGCCTGGCGTGGCATCACCGCGTCTATCGTCATGCCGAAAAATGCGCCGAGTGTGAAGTGCCGCGCCGTGGAAAGCTACGGCGGGAGAATTACGTTCTGCGAGCCGAGCGTGAAAGCCCGCTCCGAAACCGCGGCACGCATCCAGGCGGAAACCGGCGCTGTGCTGGTTCATCCTTATGACGACGACCGCATCATCGCAGGACAAGCAACCGCGGCAAAAGAGCTCCTCGAAGAGCTCCCGGACTTGGACGCGGTGCTGGCCCCGGTCAGCGGCGGCGGACTTCTGAGCGGCACTTGCCTCGGTTCCAAAGGAATCCGGCCCGCCGTGCGTGTGTACGGTTGCGAGCCGGAACGCGCCGACGATGCCTACCGTTCCTTGACCAGCGGCAAACTCCAATCTCTCGAAGCCAGTGACACCATTGCGGACGGCTTACGCGCTTCCCTCGCTCCCCGGACCTTCGCTATCCTCCAGAAATTCCTGGATGGCATACTTCTGGTTAGCGAAGAAGAGATCCTCTCCACCATGAAGCTCGTATGGGAACGCATGAAAATTGTCATCGAACCGTCGAGCGCCGTGGCCCTTGCCCCTCTCCTGCGCAAGAATGGCCTAAGCGAAATCGGTATCTCTGGACCTGCCTCGGGGAACCCGCCCCGCGTCGGCGTCCTCCTTTCCGGCGGCAACGTGGAACTGAAGTGGTAGAGGACAGCGTCTGGCAACCCCACACAATCCGCGTATTTTATCCACAGACCAGGGAATTGTCCGTCACCCAACCGCTGTGTAGACTGAGGTCCGGCGAAGGTTCTCTCTTGAAGCGACCCAGCGCGCCTCATGACCCGGCCTGCGCGGTGTGGTTGCGTCTCAAGATGCCATACAGGGGTGGACAGGGTTGCCTTCTCTCGGTAGGGCCATAGCGTCTGGCGTATTTTTTCTATTCCTGATCACAATCTGTGGCAACGTCTCCGCCCAAACCTCGGGGCCACCGACGTCAACGAATAGCGACCAGGGCTATGTGCGCCTCGAGAACAGTCGGCATCCTCTGGCAATCCCCGCAAACTCTGTGGGAAGAGTCGAAGGCGGCCACAAATTGCAGCGCATGCTGCTCGTGCTCTTGACCTCGGATGAACAAGAAGCAACGTTGAAGCAGTTTCTCGAAGACCAACAGAATCGCAATTCGCCGAACTATCATCACTGGTTAAGCGCCGCGGAATTCGGAGCGCAATTCGGGGCCACAGACGCCGACATGCAAAACGTGCTTGCCTGGCTGCAAGGGGCCGGGTTCACTATCGGACGCGTTGCAGCTAGCAAGCGCTGGGTGGAATTCGGCGGCACAGCAACGCAGGCAGAAAGCGCCTTTCACACGGAGATGCAGTATTACCGCGTGAAAGAAAAAACGTACGTCGCCAACGCTACGGATCTCGCTGTGCCCGCCTCGTTGAGCCGCATCACGCGCGGCGTTGTGTCTCTAAACAGTTTTGGGAGGAAGCCTCCGGTGCACGAACTGCGCGGCATTGCCGGACGCGATGCCCAAGGCAAGAAAACGGTTCTGTCTCCCAACCTCACCGCCAGCGGCGTGTCAAACACTTACTACATGGCTCCGGGTGATTTCGCCGCAATCTACAACACGAAAGCGCTACTAAACAACGGCATCGATGGCACCGGCGTTTCGATTGCCATCACCGCGCAATCCCAGATCGAACTGACCGACGTTCAGGAATTCCGTCAAATCTTCGGCTTGAAGACAAACGATCCCAATTTCCTGCTGAGTGGACCGGATCCGGGAATTGCCAGCGAGAACGATTCGCAGGAAGCGCTCTTGGACGTCGAATGGGCCGGCGCTGTCGCTCCCGGCGCGACGATTGATCTTGTCGTTGCTGGCAGCACCGATACGACCAGCGGCGTCGATCTTGCTGCCGCGTATGCCATCGACAACGAAATTGCCCCGATCCTCACCTACACCTACGGCGCTTGCGAGCAAGCGCTTGGCGCAACGGGCAACGCGTTCTACAACGCGCTATGGCAACAGGCCGCTGCCGAAGGTATCACCGTGCTCGTGGCCTCGGGCGACAATGGCGCCGCTGGATGTGACAGTTCCGCCTCTTCCGCACCCGCATTAAACGGTTTGGCGGTGAATGGCGTTGCGTCCACTCCATATAACCTTGCCGTAGGCGGGACAGAATTCTCCGAAGGCACGCAAGCCTCCACGTATTGGAATGCTACCAATGCCTCTGACTACTCTTCTGCCATCGGCTACATTCCGGAAGCCGCATGGAATGAAAGCTGCGATCCCTCGCAACCAGCCACCGCCACGAATTGTGTTTTGGGTAATGGAAACTTCAGCCTGATGGCGGGCGCCGGCGGGGCGAGCACCGTATATGCCAAACCCTCTTGGCAAGCAGGGCCCGGTGTGCCCCCGGACTCCGCGCGGGACTTACCCGACTTGGCCCTCGCTGCTGCCGCGGGCCATGATGAAGCCGTCTACTGCACCAGCCTTGGTGGGACTCCATGCCAGATTAACCAACTTCCAGCCGTGGTCGGCCTCACGCTCGTTGGCGGCACGTCACTCTCCACTCCTGCAATGGCGGGGATTCTCGCGCTGGTGGAGCAGAAAAACGGAACGCTGCAGGGACAAATCAACTATCTTCTGTACAGCCTCGCGCAGCAGCAAGGCAACAGCTGCAATTCTTCGAACCAGACAACTCCCTCTGCACAAAACTCTTGTGTGTTTTATGACGTGACCTCCGGTAACAATGAAGTGCCCTGCGCCGGCGGCTCGCCGGGATGCTCCTCCACACAAACGGGCACAAACGGGTTCACCACAGGACAACTTGCAGGACCCGGCTACGACTTGGCCACCGGCCTCGGCTCCGTCAACGCCGCAAACCTCGCGTCTGCCTGGAAAGACATGACGCTCGCCGCGTCACAAACTACTCTTTTGGCCTCGAGCACCAGCTTCGTCCATGGCACTGCGATCACGCTGAACGGAAACGTTACCCCTGCAACCGGAACCGGCTCACCGACTGGTGGCGTCTCGATCAAAAGCGACCTCTACGGTGACTCTACGCAGATTCTGTCTTTAACCAGTTCTGGCGCGTTTTCCGGTCCGGTCAGCAGTCTCCCCGGCGGACAATACAACTTGCACGCCTTCTATACGGGGGACGCGAACTTCGCTTCCAGCGAGTCCTCCGCCCTCGCGCTCAACGTCACTCCGGAAAACAGCGTCACGACCATCTCCATAATTGGATTGCAGAATAGTTCGGCAACCTATGGCGCGCCGGTACAGATTAAGGTAGTGGCTGCTGGCGCGTCGGGCCAAGGCATCGCCACCGGCACCACAACCATTCAAGACGGTGGCACCACGATAGAGAGTTCGTCCCTCGCCGCCGACGGGACCGCCTTTCTTCTCACCGGGGGCGGTGCGTCTTACGCGTGCGCGCCCGGCCCTCATTCTATTACTGCGACTTACTCAGGTGACAACAGCTTCAACGCCAGCACTTCTACCCCCGTGACCTTTACAATCGCAAAAGGCACTCCTTTCGTTGTCGTTGGCGTAAATACTTCCTCGCTACCGTCAGGTCAGACGCTTGGAGTCCATGCGGTAGTAGCAGGCCAAGGCACGGCCCCAGCCACGGGAACTGTGCAATTCACTGTCGATGGAACACCTACCGGCTCACCAGTCGCCCTCCAAACCGGGGGATTCTTTGGCACGCAGGCACAAGCCTCCGCCCTCATCGCGAATCTTGAGCAAGGCGTTCACACTATCGGCGCAACCTATAACGGCTCCGCCGACGCAAATTACAACAGCGTTTCCAGCGGCGATCCCGTCAATGAATTCATGGCCACCGTAGCCGTCGGCGCGTCGCCGGGAAACAAAACCACTACCAACCTCACGATGATGACAACGCCCGTGAATCTCGGTGACACCGGCGCTTTCGTCGTGAGCGTAAGCCCCACCACCGCAACGGGAAGTGTAACCGTATGGGACGCTGTGGGCCCCCGCTCCGTCGCCACACCGATTGTCAGCGGCACAGCCACCATTCAATTCCCCTGGCCCCAAGCGGGGACCACTTCCGTCTACGCGGTGTATTCTGGCGATTCCGCAAACGCGGGTTCTACAAGCTCGCCGGTCTCCTTTACGGTCCAAAGAGGCATGCCTCAAGCGAATCTCGCGGCTCCCTCCAGCGCTTCCGCAAGCGGCCAAGTCAGCCTGAATGCCAGCGTCGCGGGGAACCCCGCGAATTCCGTTCTTCCCTACCCCAGCGGGGCCGTGGAATTTTGGGATTCTGTGAATGGCGGCGCGGCGCAGATTTTGGCCGTGCAGTCCCTCACGGCCGGCCCCGGCGGAATCAGCGTCTCCGGCGCGCGCCTGAAACTAGCCGCGGGCTCGCACAGTTTGTATGTCCATTTCCGCGGAGACAATAACTGGCAGCCTGCCAGCTCTCCCGCCGTGCAACTCGCAGCCGCAAGCTTCAGCGTCAGCGTCTCGCCTAACCCCGTCTCTTTCACGGCGGGTTCGAACGGAAGCGCTACCATCACAATCACCCCTAGTGGCGGATTCACGGGCAATGTGGCACTGGCGTGCGCGACCAACGGCACGACAATTCCGGCCGGTTACACGTGCTCCTTCGCCCAAACTACTGTGCCCGTGAACAATGCCACCGCAACCACAACTCTGACGCTCGCCCCGGCCCCAACCTCCATGAGCGCGGTGAAGGTCGCCGCGGTGAACAAAGACGCTGACGGTCAATGGGGCATTAGGTTTGGCACGGCTCTTCTCCTCATTGCCTTCTTAAGCTTTGCCGGCGCCTCCCGCGCTAACCGAAACTTTTTCACTGCCTGCGGGTTAGTTCTCGGAGTAATCAGCCTCGTTTGGGGGTGCGGCGGCGGGGGAGGTGGCGGCGGAGGACCATACAGCACAACTACAACCATCGTGTCGAACAACTTGCGCTCCCCGTTTGGGCAGCCTGTGATCTTTACTGTCACCGTGGTACCGAACGGCGCGGTTACGCCTTCCGGCGCGGTTCAGCTCTTCGACAATGGCCAGGCCTATGGAAGTCCAGCCAATGTCAGTGCGGGCATCGCCACTTTTTCGACGAGCAGTCTGGCGATCGGAGTGCACAATTTCACGGCCGCCTATCGCGGTGACGTCAACACCATGGCTTCCACTTCCGCGGCAATTGTGCAGGCGATTACCGGCCAGTTGGGTCTGCAAATCTCAGGCACGGCGAATGGTATTATCGAAACAGCGGACTTTGCAGTTGTAGTGAATTAAAGAGTTAAGGAGAACATTAAAAGGGATTTACGATGAATTGGGGGAGCAAACCGTTTGCTTCTTCAGCGCATCAGTAGAGGTAGCATGGACCGTGGCTGCGTCATGGGGGCCGTGACGCGGTTCCTGCCAGGTTGCGCCATGCGTTTACAAATACAAGCAGGAAATCTGAGGACGAACATGAACAGAACGATCCAGCTGTGGCGAGTGGCTGTCTGTACGTTGGTTCTGCTGACGGGCACATCTCGTTTGTGGGCTCAAAAGACCGTCGTCGTACCCTCTCGCGTGACAGAAGCAGTCGATGATACGCGCACGGTGACGCTAAAGGGCAACGTGCATCCCTTGGCCCAAGCTGCCAACGATCATGGGGTCGTAGCGGATTCGCAGCCGATGTCTCGTATGATGCTCCTTCTCCAACGCAGCCCTGCGCAAGACCAGGCGTTGAAACAATTGATAGACTCGCAGCAGACCAAGGGATCCGCAAATTACCACGCCTGGCTTACTCCGGAACAATTTGGAGCACAGTTTGGCCCTTCGGATTCGGATGTTCAGGCGGTTACCGACTGGCTCACGCGTTCCGGCTTTCAAGTAGCCAATGTGGCCAAGGGCAAAAATGTTATCGAATTCAGCGGGAATGCAGGCCAGGTGCGCAACGCGTTCCACACGGAGATTCACAGATTCGTGGTGAATGACGAGGACCACATCGCCAACGTCAGCGACCCGGCGATCCCCGAAGCGCTGTCACCGGTCGTGGCCGGTGTCGTGGCGTTGCATGATTTCCCCAAGCGGTCCTTCGTCCAGAGAAACGGGGTGTATCGCCGTTACAAAGGTACTAACGAATTGCAGCCTCTCTTCACCTATGGCAACCCAGCGCAATACGCCATCGGTCCCGCCGATTTCTCCACGATCTATACCATTCCTTCGGGTGCGACCGGCGCTGGGCAATCCATTGCGGTCATCGCACAATCCAATATCAATCCGCAGGACGTCACGAATTTCCGGTCTATGTTTAGTCTTCCCGCTTACGCCCCCAACTGCACTCCGGCAAATCCGCCGTGTCTTACCATCGTCGTAAACGGAACTGATCCCGGTATTCTGGGACCGGATACCACCGATGATGAAGTCGAAGCCGACCTCGATACGCAATGGGCCGGCGCAGTCGCACCCCAGGCCAACATATTCCTCGTGGTTTCTGAGGCGACGTTGTCAAACCCGGGGCAGGTATCGATGGGAGTAGACCTTTCTGCGCTTTACGCCGTGGACAACAACCTCGCGCCGGTAATCAGCGACAGCTATGGGGCATGCGAAGCAGCATTGCTCACCGCGGGAAATAAATTTTATAACTCGTTATGGGAGCAAGCGGCAGCTCAGGGCATCACCGTGGCCGTCGCCGCAGGGGACACCGGTTCCGCCGGCTGCGATCCGATTGCATCCATTGATCCTAACGCGGCAACCCAGGGAGTTGCCGTCAACGGGCTTGCCTCAACACCATACAACGTAGCCGTGGGAGGAACCGATTTCGACCCGAGCACAACCGGGAACTCTACTTATTGGACTCCGAATACGTCCGGCGACGTGATAAGTTCAGCCAAATTGTACATCCCAGAGATCACCTGGGACGACTCGGCCTGCGCCCTCGGCTATCCGACAGCCTGCTCGAGTGTGGATACCAGCACTTATGCGGCGGATATCCATGCTGGTAGTGGCGGACCGAGCAATTGCATCACGGCAACATATAATAGCAGCAACGGCACCACTACATGTACTAAGACCAACGGTCTTTACGGTTACGCGAAACCATCATTCCAAAGCGGCCTAACTCCGGTTGATTCCGTGCGCGACATACCGGACGTCTCCTTTTTCGGGAGCAACGGAGGTCCGATCACGGGCGGGACCAACGTCGCCTATGTGATCTGCCAATCCGATACAAACCCGCAGAACTCCTCGACCCCGACTGGTGTCGCGTGCAACTTGAACACGCCCTACCAGGACTTCAGCTTGGTGGGTGGAACCTCCGCCCCCACGCCTGCCTTCGCAGCCGTCATGGCCTTGGTGAATCAGTCCACGGGCCAGCGCCAAGGCAACGCCAACTATGTTCTCTACAACTTAGCCTCCCAGGACACGAACTACACTGGCGGAAAGTGCGCGACCTCGACAGGCGGCTCAAGCGGCACTCCTGTGGCACCAAACGCTGCCTGTATTTTCAATGACGTCAACAAGGGCAACAATACCGTTGCCTGCGATAAGGGATCACCTAATTGCAGCAATAACGGATCGGGATCGACCTCTTATGGCGTTCTTATATGCACCGCCTCCAGTAGCTCCACAACGCCCGCTTGGCAGACATGTCCATCGGCAGATAATGGGACCCCTGCCTTTGTGTCCGCTCCGGAATATGATCTGGCCACTGGCCTCGGTTCGATCAACGTTGGCAACCTGCTGGCAAAGTGGACTTCAGCCGTCCGCACTGCCACAACAACTACAATCTCGAATCCCACGGGCGGCTCTCCGTCGGGTTCCAATTTCACCGCAACAATTTCCGTTTCTCCCACTCCTCCAACTGGCGAGCCTGTTTCGTTCGTTGCCCTGGCCAGCGATCAAGCAACAGTGCTCGGGAGCTTTGGACCTTTCACGCTCAGCAGCGGTAGCGCCTCGGTCAACTCGAATCTTTTGCCGCCAGGCACAACCTATGTAGAAGGAACCTACGGTGGAGACGCCACTCTTGCCGCCAGCACTTCGCAGCCCGTCGCCCTGACTGGAGGTGCCGTCGCCGGAGCGAACCAGTCCAGCACCTTGACGGTCTACTTCGTATCGTTTAGCTCAAGCGGTGTTCCATCGAACCCAACGACCAGTTCCCAGAACTTCACCTATGGCACGGAAGGGTATATTCTGCAAATCGCTGTGAAGGGCTCCAACGGAAGCTGCACGTTCTCCTATCCGAACACAAAGCCATCGACCCCCTGCCCCACCGGCAAGATTCATCTCTTCGATGGTGGCAACCCGCTGAATGATTTCGTGAACGGAACCACCAACACAACGGCCCTCAATAACAACGGTATCGCCGAAGACCAGGCGATCAACTTGAATGTCGGTTCGCATACGATCACTGCGACCTACGACGGTGACGCGAACTACATTGCAGCCACCAACAGCAACACAATGTCGATTACTCTCAAGCAGGCTTCCACCTCAACAGTTGTGACGAGCAGTCTCAGCTCAATCACTTCGGGCGAGACCGTGACTTTGACCGCTATAGTGAACACGCAAAGTGGTGGCGTGGGCCCGACCGGCAAGGTCACCTTTACAAGCAATGGGAGTACACTCGGCGCGCCAACCTGCACTCCGACAGCTGCGACATTCACGACGCCCGCATTCTGCACGGCCACATTGACCACCGCAATTTCCTCGATCTATCCGCCTCCCACAGGACGTCCGGGCACGCCGACGATTCCGCGCATCCCGCTTCTCGTCGCGTTCCTCAGCCTGTTGTTCTTTGCGCTCGGCTTGCGCTGGATTCCGCAAACGCGCAAGCGCGCCTACACCTATGCCGGATTGTTGGTCATTGCCCTTCTTGTGGGCGTGGTCGCCGGTTGCGGTGGTGGAGGAGGAGGCGGTGGTGGCGGCAGCACGCGTAACATTGGCGCTGCCTACGGTGGCGATACCAACTACACTTCATCGAGCGGATCGACGCAGATCGAGATCCAGTAGCCTTACCCACTTCTTCAAGCCAGGGCGCCTCGCACCATCGAGGTGCCCTTTTTCTTTCCCATCCCTGCAGCGCAGGGTGAGTCCGCGAGCCCTGCGGCTTTCCCTTGGATCTTGAGACCCGTGCTTTTTCTTCTCTATGCAGGTCGCCGCTTCCGCGCTTTCCTTGATTCCTAAAAGTAATACCCCGATGACGTACCCGCGTAGACAACGCAAAATCAACCTGTTAAGCTCGCCTCATTCAGCGGTTTCAACCAGGTAACGAAAACTTCCGCAGACCGGACGGGCTATGAGCGCTAATTGGGGTAGTGTGCAGAAGCCTCTTCTTTTCGTGTGTCTCCTTTCCTTTCTCCCCGCAAATTTCGCCTTCGGGCAGACTCCCGCTCTCGTCGTCGCTCCCGTGAACAACGCCGAGCGCGTCACGCTCAGTGGCAACGTCCATCCGTTGGCCCGCGCCGAATTCGATCGCGGCGCCGCCGACAGTTCTCTGCCGATGAATCGCATTCTGCTTCTGCTGAAACGCAGCGACGCGCAGGAAGCCGCGCTGCAAACCTACATGGAGCAGCAGCAGGACAAGAGTTCTCCCAACTATCACGCTTGGCTGACCCCACAGCAATTCGGCGAGCAGTACGGTCCAGCGGATTCCGATGTCCAGGCCGTTACACAGTGGCTCGCCAGCCAAGGCTTCCGCATTGGGAAAGTCTATAGCGGCAAAACTATCATCGAATTTTCCGGCAGTGCCGGCCAGGTGCAAGCCGCCTTCGGCACGTCCGTCCACAATTACGAAGTCAACCAGAAGATGTACGTCGCCAACGCCAACGACCCGCAAATCCCTGCGGCACTTGCTCCTGTCGTCGCAGGTATCGTCTCCCTGAATAATTTTCCTCGCCAGTCCCACCTGCGCGTGGTCGGCCAGGCGCAGAAAATCGCCGGCAAGCCCGGCCTGCAGCCCCTCTTCACGATCCAGAATCCAAGCTCGAACTTTTATGCCGTCGGCCCAGCCGACTTTGCCACCATTTACAATTCCGCAGGCCTGATCGCTTCTGGCAATAACGGTACGGGCCAAACCATCGCTGTCGTTGGTGAAACGAACATCGACGTCGCCGACGTCCAGGCCTTCTGCCAGTCCTTCGCTTTGCCCGCGAATTTCACCTCTTCGAACATCTTCCTGAACGGCGAAGATCCCGGCATCACAACAACCGACGAAGAAACAGAAGCCGATTTGGACGTGCAGTGGGCCGGCGCCGTGGCTCCCGGTGCGACAGTTGATTTTGTGGTGTCCGCTTCCACGCCGGCCTCGGCAGGAATCGATCTTTCGGCTTTGTACATCATTGAGTACAACTTTGCCGGAGTCATGAGCGAAAGCTACGGAAGCTGCGAGCCCGGCCTCGGCAGTGCGGGAAATGCCTTCTACAACTCGCTGTGGGAGCAGGCGGCCGCGCAAGGCATTACCGTGATTCTGTCCGCGGGAGATGGTGGTTCCGCCGGTTGCGATGACTTCAATACCGCCACCATGGCAACGGGAGGCTTGGCTGTCAGCGGCCTCGCGTCCACACCATACAACGTGGCGATGGGCGGCACCGACTTCAATGACGTGAACACGTGGTCGTCCTATTGGAGCCTAACGAACAACACGACCACAGGCGCTTCTGCTCTGAGTTACATCCCGGAAATCCCCTGGAGCCAGAACTGCGCGCAGATCGGGTTGACGGGTTGCGGCTCCAGCGCTCCGCAAGGCTCCCTCAACATCGTTGCCGGAAGCGGCGGCGCCAGCATTGAATACACCAAACCCAAATGGCAAATGGGCGTGACCGGCATGCCCAATGACAGCCATCGCGATCTTCCGGACGTCTCCCTCTTTGCCAGCCCAGGCTTCAACAGCAGCGGCTATATCGTCTGCGCGGGCACGGGCGTGGAAGCCGGTCCATCCTCATGCACGGTCGCAGCCGGGAACTACAATTTTGCTATCGTCGGCGGAACATCCGCCGCAGCGCCGGCCTTCGCGGGCATCATGGCGCTTGTAAACCAATACCAGAGCGCGCACAACGGTACAGCACGCCAGGGCAACGCCAATTACACGTTGTATCCTCTTTCGAAGACTTCTGGTGCGAGCTGCACCTCAAGCACCACAGAAGCAGCCGGCTGCATCTTCAACGATGTCACAACGGGGAGTAATACCCTCCCCACCGGAGGACCAGGCGTCGGTACCAACAGTGTGCCCTGCAAGGGCGGAACACTGAACTGCAGTTCTACCGTTGCCACACAAACCGGTGTGCTGGTGGAACCAACCAATCTAAAAATCGAGGCTTACACCGCAACCGCAGGCTACGACCTGACCACCGGACTTGGTTCCGTTAACATCAACAACCTCGCGACGAAGTGGGGAAGTGTAAACACGGTGTCCACGACCACTACCCTCACGTTGAGCCCCATGACGGGCATCACACACGGGACCGCAGAAAATGTCACGGTGAATGTCACTGTAACCCCGAAGAGCGGAACAGCCACGGGAGATGTTTCGCTGATCGCCACCATTCCTGGACCCAATGGCGCAACCACACAAGGGCTCGATCAGTTCACGTTGAACTCCAGCGGCCAGATCGTGAACGCCACCACGAACAGCTTGCCCGGCGGCACAAGCTACCAAGTCTATGCGCATTATGCCGGTGACGGCACCAACGCCCCCAGCGACTCTTCTCCAGTCACTATGACGGTCGCCAAAGAACCAAGCCAGACCTTCATCGTTATTCCTTCCTCAATCTCCGGAAACACCAGCACTGTGACGTACGGCTCGAGCTACGGCATTCGAATGTATGTCACGAACTCTGCGGCGACCGCGAATCCGGTAGGCGCTCCCATTGGAAGTTGTGACACCATTAATTTACTCACATGCCCTACCGGCAACGTGACACTCACCGATAACGGCGCACCCGCGGGCACTGGAGCCGGCGGAGCCGGAATCTACAACCTCAACAGCGCTGGTTACACCCGCTACCTAACTCCTAATCTCACCGGTGGGACTCACTCCCTCACTGCGGCCTACAGCGGCGACAACAGCTACCAGGGAAGCAAATCTGCGACTACGAATCTAACGGTGACTCCGGCTGCATGCTCACTCACCGTACAGCCCACAGGACCTTCTGCCGTGGAGAGCGTGCCATTCTCAGTAGCCGTTACGGGAAATATGCAGACCGTATCGGGCGTGGCGCCAACGGGAACGTTGACTTTCTTGGACGGCACAACACCGTTAGGCAGTCCAATTACGGTGACAGGTAATGCAGGTCAAGGGGGCGAGGCGCCGTCATTTGGGTTAAATCCGAACAACACCACAGTGACAATTCCGACAGCGGGTACGCATACCCTAGTCGCACAGTACAGCGGGGATTCCAACTATGCAGCCGCAAGCGCTTCGGCAATCGTAACTGTGCTTCACCATGTCACCCCGACCATCAGTGCGACGCCAACAACGATAAATTATGGCGCCACAGTGACAATATCCGGGGCCGTAGATACAGCAGTTTCCTCCACGAACACGGCTCTGAAGCCCACCGGAACGGTAACGGTAATCGGTAGCGCGGGCGGCCAAATTACTTCGACTATAACAACCGGTTCGGATGCGAGCGGCAATTGGGAAATTCAAGTGACGGCCACGGTGACTCCGTCAAACACCGAGTCATTCACAATCTCCTACAGCGGAGATTCCAATTACGGGTCCGCTTCAACTACAAGCGGATTAGTGACCGTAAACCTACCGGACTTCTCCATGACATCGAATCCGGCGACTCTGACACTCACTGCCGGACAAACCGGTTCGTTCACCGTAAACGTCGCCGCCTCGACGAACCAGAACAGCACCGTCAATCTGGTCTGCAGCGAAGGGAACCTTATCAGTGTGGGATGTTCGATTTCGCCCGCTTCAGTAAATCTGGCAAACAGTGGATCTGTCACCGCGACAGTAACCTTGACGACGATTGGACCGTCGAGTTCGGGAGCGACTTCTTCGGTCAGGAAGCGAAAGGCATTGGTCGTGCCAGTCGAGTTTCGAGGAGGTGACGGCCGGAGGAACATGGTGCTTGCTGCGGCTATGATTTTGACGCTCTTAACGATTTTATATGGGTGCAGGCGTCGCTATCGCCTCTCGCTCGGTTTCGCAGCAACCTGCGTCATGGTAGTGATTCTGGGTTGTGGTGGAGGAGGGAGTGGGGGAGGCGGTGGCGGAGGTGGCAGCGGCGGCGGCGGAAGCGGTCCGGTAGCAACCTCAGTGTCGATTACTGCTTCGGCCACGAAGGTTCCGGCAGGGAGTTATGTCACATTGACAGCCACGGTTGATTCTACGGAACCGGTAACTGGCACGATCACTTTCTGGGAACAAAACAATGACGGTGCACTGGGCCCCACCGTGACCCTCCAGAACGGCACCGTAAGCGAGCAAGTATGGTTATCAGCAGTGGGGACAAACCAAATTTACGCACAGTACAGCGGAGACGCACACAATCAAGGTTCTCAATCGCCCAATATAGACGTGGTCGATACGGGTAGCGCTTGGATTCAGATTCAAGGTACCACTGGACCATTGTTCCACTACACTAACCTCTGGCTTACTATCCAGTAACTGAGTCTGGCCGGATCAGGTGGTGGCAGCTGGCGGGAAGAAAATATTCCAGAACTGCGGCGCTGGCGCCGTGAACTCCACCGGGATCAGCGATCCCTCCGGGTTCATCTGCGGAGGCCGCACCACATGCGCTTCCACCTTCTTCTGTGTCTTGGGGTTTTCCAGCGACAGCTTCGTCCCCTGCGATAGTCCTTCCGGCAGGATAATCATCGCTCCGCTTGCGCTCACCGTGTGCGTGAATCCGTTCAGTGGATTCGTCTTCCCTGGCAGATACACCAGGATCGGCATGCGCAGCAGCACGCGTTGCGCCCGGCGTCGTTCTTCGTTCGTCTGCGGCCGCGCGGCATTGGCGCCACGTTTCACTTGCGCACCCGCCGCGGGAGCGGCTGCTGGCGCATTCGCTTTCTGGCCCGGAACATTCGACTTCGTAAGAGATGTCACAGTTCGAGCCCCCAGAAATCCATATCCGGCGCGATAAGTTCCACGCCATATTCCCAGCCTTCCGGCTGTTCGTTCCCTTTCCAAACGACGACCGCCGCATTGCTGGCTTGCGTGGCAAGATTCGTCAGGGCAAGACGCTGTTCCATCTCCAGCGAATCGGTCAGCACCACCATGCAGCCGTAGGGGTTCACAATCCGTGTCACGGTGTCCAGCGCATGACGCTTTCCGCCGGACTCCCACTCCAAACGGATCTGCACACGGGAATTCATGCGCCGCCCCCGGCGCTTTTCCCGATATTTTGCCCCTACTTGCTTCAATTCGCGCAGGTTAACAGACATCCTGGCCTCTAGCTGGTCATGCTAAAGTTAAGACGAATCATGGTCAATGGTACGAATGCCG
>Ga0187781_10000880_pt1 | contig 22173 bp, 18 predicted proteins | sample 0715_SJ02_MP02_2_FD_132447 | JGI IMG/M metagenome (GOLD analysis project Ga0187781, IMG submission 132447) | Tropical peat soil microbial communities from peatlands in Department of Meta, Colombia - 0715_SJ02_MP02_20_MG | ecosystem: Environmental > Terrestrial > Soil > Wetlands > Peat | place... | reverse complement strand
ACCACATTGGAAGATGCCAGATCGATGTTGCCATCGCCGTTGAAGTCGGCGGCTACCAGGGGCGTGCCGCCGCCATCGAAGTAGTAGTTTGCTGTCCCGAATGTGCCGTCGCCATTGCCCAACAATACGGCGGCGGAATTGCCTTCGGCGTCCGAGAAAGCAAGATCGGGTATGTGGTCGTTATTGAAATCAGCGATCACAATGCTGACTGGATTACCAATCCCCATGGGAGCTATGACGGGTGGCTGGAAACTGCCGTCGCCATTGCCCAGCAAAATACTGTAGCTTCCACCAGAATCGTTTTCGCCGGTAACGATCAGATCGAGGTTTCCATCTCCATTGAGATCGGCTGCGGCTATGCCTGTCGCGGAGTCCTGCAAGGTGTAGGTGTGTGTGACGGTTAAAACGCCGGTGCCATCGTTGGAAAGAATAGCTAGCGTGGTGCCCGAAACTGACGCGACATCCTGCGTGCCATTCTTGTCAAAATCTCCGGTGGCTGCGTAGAAACTGGGAGCGAAAACCCCGGGCTGCCCCTGGAAAGATCCATTGCCATTGCCAAGCAGTATTAAACCGTTGGCAGCGATGTCTAATTTGCCGTCCTGATTGAAATCCGCGATTACAACGCCACTGCCGCCTGCATTGCTTGGCTCATAACTGTATGGATTGGTGAATGTCCCGTCACCATTGCCTAAGTAAATTTGAATCAGCGCGCCCACGGCGACCAGATCCGGCTTGTTATCGCCGTTCAAATCAGCAACTGCAAGGGTCGGCGCACCAGAGAAGATGGTGACCGGCGCCTGGAATGTACCGTCTCCATTGCCGAGCAGAATCACTGTCACGGTGGGTGGGCAGGTACCAGTGCAGAAAGGCTGGCCCGCGATCACGAGGTCGAGTTTTCCGTCTCCGTTGAAGTCAGCGGCAACCACCGACGACGGCAAGCTCACTCCGGTCGAGGTTTTGGGAGTCGTCTGGAACGTTCCATCGCCATTCCCCAGAAAGACCAGTTCCTGGCCGGCGGGGTTGTCACCTCCAAGACTGACCGCGGCATCAAGTTTTCCATCACCATTAAAATCTCCCAATGTAACCAGTTGATTTCCAATCGAGGTATTGCCAACCGAATAGGAGGCGGGAGGGGCGACAAATGTGCCGTTGCCTTTGCCCAGGAAGACAACCAGATTGTTGTTGTAAAGAGCCAAGACGTCGTTGATGCCATTGCCACGCAAGTCGCCTACAACCACCGGGAGCAGTGTTCCAGCACCGCTGTTCGTGGTGATCGGCGATCCGAAAGTGCCGTCGCCGTTTCCAAGGAGGACTATCAGCGTGCCCGTTCCTTGCTCCAACAGGTCAGGTTTGCCATCGCCATTAAAGTCTGCAACAGCCAACACGATTCCGGGCACGGAAATTGGATTTCCGAAGGTGCCATCGCCATTTCCCAATTGCAGAGAGCATGTGACTGTGCAGCCGAGCAGATCCGGTTTGCCGTCACCATTGAAGTCGGCGACGAACAGAGGCGGACCACCCACTGTGTAGGTTGGAGGCGAGAAGAAAGTGACTTGGGCCTTAGTCAATACTGGCGCTAGGAGCGTTGGGAGAAAGAAGAGGACGAGCAAAGACCACCGCGTGGCTCGCCGCATGTCACGCCTCCCCCGCACCAATTTTAGGGCAAATGTCTGCCCCTGAAGGAACGATTTTAGCCCGCGTGATCAAGAACGTCTGTGACACCCGGGCGGCATTGCGCTCTTCCGTGGGGAACACTCCGGGGTTTGTCTTTATTCAAATAGCAGAGACAACTTCTTGGATACCCGGGCCTGGGAAACCTTTACTGGAGAGATAGTTACGAGGAAAACTGGACGAGTTCACCGCAAAGTGGATCGTGACTGCCGAGGAACTGGTAGCGAATCAAACCACCATACGTGGATGGTATTAGGCGGGGGAGGCGGCCTGAAATCTGGCGTTTCGGCTGCCGTTGCTTGCGATCCACAAAGCGAGTAGTTTCTCGAGCGACAAGCCGATGAAGTTTGGAATGACGTGTTCAGCACCGGCGGTAAGTAAGGCCTCGCTGCGACCATTACTGGCAACTCCGAAGCAACGCATTCCCGCTGCTCTCGCAGCCGTGACACCGCACGGGGCGTCCTCCAGTACCAGCAACGATGTCGGATTCAGCCCCATGCGCTGCGACACCAAACGATAAATGGCGGGATCAGGTTTACCGGCAGGAACATCATCGCCAGTCACTACGGTGATGAATTTTTCTTCCAAATTCAAGTGCCGGAGTGTTGCACTCGTACGCGCCGAACTGGCTGAGGTCGCAATCGCGATCGGCATCGACGCAGTTTCCAGGCGGCGAATGAATGACTTTATGCCAGGAATCAATCGAACGGAATCGAAGTTCTCTTGGAAATAGTGGTCCTTGGCACGGCCATATTCATCGATGACAGTTCGTGGTAGCTCGCCTAGAAAGTGCCGCAGAATCTCCTCTCTGCGCCGTCCTTCGAGAATGAAATCGAGTTCGTGATCATCAATTTGCTTGCCCAACGTACCGAGAAATTTCCGCCAGGCCGCACGATGCACAGGGTGGCTATCGATCAGCACCCCATCCATATCGAAGATAACTCCTGCAAGCTCTTGCTTTAATTTCGTCATAGGCGTGGGCACTCTTGCTGTGCCGACTCGTAATTCTCCACGGTTCCGATATCAATCAGGTACTCACAGATTGGGTATGCCATCATACGCCCCGCTAACTGCGGCAAGACGTGAAAGCCGAGATCAGCCGGCCTTACATCGGGAATTAAGGCTAACATTGCTTGCGTGCCAATCAGAATCCCCGCAAAAGCCTGATTGCCTTTAGGGTGTGATGGTTTCTCAACAAAGTTACGAATTGTACCATCGTCCTCGACCTCAACGATCCCGCAACGTTTCGGATCAGGAACCTTGTACACCCCAAGTGTTGCAACAGGTTTTCTGGCTTGCTGTAGTCGAAGCATGGCAGACAGATCAACACAATGCAGAACGTCGGAGTAGAAGACCCAAAACACCTCTTCTCCTTTGACCCAATCGCGATTCGCCGCCAAAGTGCCCGCGCTTCCAAGCAAGGCCTGTTCTTCTACGATTCGAACAACAATACCCGAATTCTTTTGCCGGACGAACTCTCGCACCATGGAAGCATGAGCGTGTATGTTCAGTAACACTTCGTCGATCCCGAAGTCGCGACATTTTTCGAGCCAAATCTGAAGCATGGGCTTTCCCTGGATCGGTATCAGACATTTGGGTATTCGGTCGGTCAATGGCCTCAGCCGAGTCCCATAGCCAGCGGCGAGCAGAAAAGCTTTCACGGAGGGTTTCTATTTGTGCTGCGTTGGTCAACTCCCTGCAGCTGCTGCAATGGAAGTTGGGACGAAAATCCAGCGTGAGCCTCCCATGTGATCACAATCGATGAAGGGATCGTTAGCGATCACTTGAGCGCCCTGCGTATCGAAAGCGAAAGCCATTTCTTGAATGTTTTCCCGCATCAAGGCCCTGCGCACCTGATCCTTGTGCTCCGATTCGCAATACAGAAGCAGGAATCCGCCCCCGCCAGCACCGGTGATTTTGCCGCCAATCGCGCCGTTGTCACGAGCGACTTGATAAAGCATATCAATGCGGGGAGTGGAAATTTTATTGGAAACCCGGCGTTTTGCCTGCCAGCTCTCGTGTAAAAGCTCACCAAAACGGCGCAGGTCGCCTCCTATAAGGGCGGATCGCATCTGGAAGGCTAGAGCTTTAACCTCGTGCAGAGCATCAACGGTTGAGCCGGTGCTGGCGCGAGCCGAATTTTCCTGCTCGCGCAGAATGGTCCATGAGTGATGCGCAGAACCGGTGAAAAAGAGCATGAGTTTTGACTGAAACTCGCGAAGGATAACGCTTTCAAGATCGAGCGCATCTAGTTCGGTACTGCCATCCTGGTGAAATGAGATATAGTTCAGTCCGCCGAAAGCTGCAGCGTATTCGTCTTGTTTTCCCACATGCCTGCCGAGCATGTTTCGCGCGATGTTGAATGCTCGTTCCGCGAGTTCATATTTAGAAACCTGCTTTTGAATATAAGTGGTAAGTGTTTTAAGAATGTTAACGCAGACGCTGGCAGAGGAACCTAAGCCAGTACCAGGGGGGATTTCGGACGCCAAGAACAGATCCACTGCGATATTGCATCCAACTTCTTTAAGCACTGCCAACGGAATTTCGAGCTCGCTGCCCTTGATGGGCATGTTGGAGATATCGTGCCAGGTGTCAAATACGCGGAGATCAGAAGAGATGACCTGTATTCGACCGTCCGTGCGCCCTCCGAGGATGGTGTAGAAGTATTTGTTGATGGAGACGCTCAAGACAGCTCCCCCAAACCGCTGGTAGTAACCGGGGAGGTCCGTACCGCCGCCTCCGAAGCTAATCCGCACTGGGCTGCGAACTATGAGCACTCGGCAAATTTCCTTCGGAAAAAATATAGCGCGCGTGCTGTATCTGTGTGCCGCGCGAGTTTAGGCCACCAACCCATAGCAACCTGCGGGTCAGGGTCCAAATGGTTTGCAAAAGCAGCGAGATATCTAGAAACAAAGAGGCGTGCAACATATACTGGAGATCGAAGCGAGCCTTCTCTTCTGATGAATGTTGCTGCCTGAGCCCATGCACCTGGGCTAACCCGGTCATGCCAGGTTTAGCGTTAAGCCGTTGTCGTTGCCAGTCCGAGTAGTGCTTTACTCGTTCCATTGACTCAGGGCGAGGCCCAACCAGACTCATCTCTCCTTTTATTACATTCCATAGCTGCGGCAACTCCGTGATGCTCAACTGTTGAAGGATAATTTCGTATCGAGGCAGGGTTGTGCAATCTCGATCCGATCTCAGCCGGTACATCCAAAAAAGCTTGCCAAATTGTCCGCAGCGGAGTTCGCGGACGAACGGTCCTCCTTTTCTGCCGAGGAGGAATGCGGCGCCAACCAGAATTACAGGCAGCGATATAATCGTAAGAATTGAACCGAGAATAAGGTCAATGCCTCGTTTCCAAGGGGCGTTGGCGAAATCGGCATTGGCTTCATTGAGGTGCAAAATGGGAAGTCCTCCGATATCCAGGAGCTGCGGTTTGGAAAGGTAGAGTTCGTAAGGATGAGGCACGACACTCACACCGATTCCTTGCTTGCGACAACGCTCCGCCAGATTGACCACTTCCGCAGCACCAGTGCGTGAAAGGGTGATTACAACATCGTCGACTTGCCTTTCTTTGAGCAGATCCACAACTCCCAGAGTCTGCACAGTTATGCTCTCGGTGGAGGTCCCGGGCAGACGGTTATCGACGGAAGCGTCCGAGGAATAGAGAAATCCCACAACTCGACACAGCATCTCGGGATGGCGCTCGATTTTGGTCGCCATTTCACGAGCCACCGGCCCGCTACCGACAATCACTACGCGTCGCACTGCGCCGAGCAGTCGTTTGGAATACAGGATTCGATGGGTGAACCAACGAATACATACGAAGCCGGCAAACAGCAGGACACTGAAAAAGCCTAAGGCAAGACGCGAGACAAAAGAGCGAATGACATAGCTTCCGGCAAATAAGAATGTCAGGAGAAGACAGACAGCGAGGAACAACTGCGAAATAACGGCGGAGAAATCCCAACCACGTCGAAAGCCGTCCAACTTCATTGCAGAAAACATGACTGCCCAAAGAGCTGACGACCCTAAGAGAATCGGGGCAAATGTCAAAAGAGAAAAACCGTCCGAACGGTGCCAGCTAATACCGTACCGTGCAAAATAAGCAACCACGATGGCAGCAAGCATCCAACAAAGATCAACCGCAAGAATCCAATGCTGGAGTTTCTGCTTCTTCATGTTCGTGCGTGATTGTCCGGGAAACCTTTAACCTTATCGAAGAGATGGTGTTACGGCAAGTGCAAGGTAGGTTCGCCACCTTGAGAGCCGAAGGCGGGTCCGCGTGGGTGCGGAGAAGTCTTTACGTCGTGATCGATTGCTGAGCTAATTGGGCGATTCCGTTATAAACGATGCTAAATATGCAATGACTTACGCTGAGATGCAAGTCCTCAATAACTTGCATATTATGGGAGGGGATGACCACGCAAATATCACATAGGCTTTTCATTTTACCTCCCTCGTAGCCGCTTAAGCCTATGTTATATGTGCCCAGGGCCTTGGCAATTTCAAGTCCTTTCAAGACATTGGGCGAGTTTCCACTGCCACTAATCGCAAAGGCGATATCGCCGGGCTGCACGAAGTTGCGGATTTGTTCCGCAAAGACTTCCTCGTAGCAGGCGTCATTTGCCCAAGCGGTCATAAGGGGCACATTGTCGGTCAGGGAAAGCACACGAAATCGTTCTTGTCCCTGCATAGCTGTGCCCTTCCCCAGGTCACACGCCAAATGGGACGCCAGGGCCGCGCTGCCGCCATTCCCGAAAAGAAACACCGCGGCACGATCCTTGTATGCTTGCACCAGAACGTGGGCAATTTCATCGATTGCGTCATGGGCGAGGTTCTGCAGTGTGTTACCTAGCCCGCGAAAATAGGTATCCGCACACTTGATTTCCGATATCGTAGAACCTTGTCCTACAGAATGACGCTTAGGCGAACTGGCCATCGGCAGCTAACCTCCGAGATAGTGCAGCATGTTTTCGCACCGCAGGACTAAATTTGGCTGAGGCGATTGAACTGGGTTTACTGGAAACTGAGTTAAATCGAGATCTCCGTGCTGAGACTTTGGTAAAAGGCCCAGGCGGTTTTCACGATGTGACTGAGATCTGAGCTACTGGGTGTCCAACCCAAAGTCCGCCGCAGCTTGTTTGAACTTGCACACAAGATTGCAGGATCGCCCGGCCGGCGGCCCACATCATGCGTCTGAATACGGTTACCGGTGATCCGTTCGACAGTTCGAACAACCTCTCTGACCGAATAACTCTTGCCGGTACCGATGTTAAAAGCATGCATTCCCGCTGAGTCCAATAGCGGTATAGCACAAATATGGGCATCCGCAATATCGACCACATGCACGTAGTCGCGAAGGCAGGTACCGTCCGGAGTCGGATAATCAGTCCCGAAGATTTTGAATTCTTTGAGTTCCCCGGAAGCGGCCTGTAAGAGCAGCGGGATGATGTGGGTTTCAGGATCGTGACGTTCGCCCAAGCTGCCCCAGGCTCCACAAGCATTAAAGTACCGTAACGCGGCCACGCCCCAGCCGTATGCGCGAGCGTACCACGAGAGCACATTCTCGAACATGAGCTTTGTCTCGCCGTAGGAATTAAGCGGCTCCTTGTGATCAGTCTCTGCGATGGGCACTCTCTCGGGATTGCCGTATACGGCAGCAGATGAGGAGAAGACAAACCGACGCACACGAGCAAGCCGTATTTCTTCGAGCAACGAAATGCCGGCGGCAACGTTATCGTCAAAGAAAGCGCCCGGGTTGCTGACGGATTCCGGGATTAGAGCCTTGGCCGCAAAATGGAAAACTACGTCCACCGGATGTTCACGGAGGATGTCTCTCAGTGTCTGGCGATCTCGGATGCTTGCCTCGTAGAAAGGGATTTGCGGCGGTACGGATTCCCTGAACCCAGTCGAGAGATCGTCAATGACAATAATCGAATGGCCCTGTTCCAGCAGCCGCGCGCAACAAATCGATCCTATATAGCCAGCACCACCAGTAACAAGGATTGTATGCATATTCAAACCGCGCCTTCTCCCTTCAAAACCTTCCAAGGCGTCTGAATGAGGAGACGAATGTCAAACCCAAGTGACCAATGCTGTAGATAGTAGACATCCATTTCGACGCGTTGTGAATAAGGAACGTTCTGCCTTCCGTTTACTTGCCAGTATCCTGTCAAACCGGGCTTTGTTGATAGCAGTAGGCCTTGGTATGGGCCGTACTTGCTCAATTCTTCTGCGGTGATCATTCGCGGGCCAACTAAACTCATCTGACCAAGCAAGACATTCATTAGCTGTGGCAATTCATCCAAACTATACTTACGCAGAAATGAACCAATGGCGGTAATCCGAGGGTCATGTTTCAACTTGAAGTTCTCTTTAAAACTGTCACATAGTTCAGGATTAGCGTGCAGAATTGCCTCCGCGGCGGGATGCATGCTTCGGAACTTGAATGCACAAAAGGCACCCTGCGGCCCCACCACCCTACGGAGATAGAACACCGGACCTCCGTCTCGCACTTTAATAACAATTGCAATCAGCAGCAGGGCCGGGAAAAGGCAGATGAGCCCGAAAAGAGATCCAAATAAGTCAATGGTTCGCTTCAACACTGCAGCCCAGACGGGGCGAACGAACGCGTTATTCTGACACTCCGGTTCCACCGCTACAGGACCTTGGCGGTCCCAAACTGAAGTGCCAGACGCACTATTCTTAAGCACCATTCACAACACCTCGTCTCACAACGGGAGAATATTCCTGCGAGCGTTCACAACCCGAAAAAAATTCCCCTAGCTTGGCGGTGAGGAAGTTTGTTATCTCCGACCTGAAACGTTGCGTATCAAATCGGGCCACCTGGGTACGAATTTCTGAAGGGACGAAGCGGCCTTCTTGCTTCTCGAATTCTAGGATTGCAGCGGCCAAGGAATCTGGCGAAGGCTCCTGAAAGAAAATCCCAGTGGGGTTTTTGATCCCAGATCCATCATTGACAAAATAGCCATGTACGCTTTCCAGTGCGCCGCCACGACCGAACGCTATTACAGGTCGCCCGTTCGCTTGCGCCTCAACCGGAGTCAAGCCAAAATCTTCTTCTCCTGGAAAGAGGAGAGCTCGGCAGCGACGGTAATGATCTCTCAACACATCCTCCGATTGCCAGCCCATAATTGTTACCGCAGGTCCCGCCATGCGCTGGAGACGGGCTCGTTCTTCCCCATCACCGATAACTACGAGTTTACGGCCAAGCGTGTTGCAAGCCTGAATTGCAATATCCGTGCGCTTGTAGCGTAACAGCTGTCCCACAATCAGGTAGAACTCGCCTGGAACATTCGCAGTCGAATAGGTATCAACGGCAACCGGAGGATAGATGACGTCGGCGGACCGCCGGTATGTTTTCCAGATTCGGTTAGCAACATTTTGCGAATTGGCCACAAAGTAGTCCACGCGGGAGGAGGCAGACTGGTCCCACAGTCGCAAATAGTGACTTACCAACGCATAGCAAATACGTCCCAACGCTCCACCCGGTGCATTCTGCTGATATTCGAAGTACATATCCCACAAGTACCGCATGGGGCTATGGCAATAACACACATGGCAAGTCTTCGTGCTCGTTATAACTCCCTTTGCTGGACCGGATTCGGAACTTATCACGAGGTCATACTGGTTAAGGTTGAAGGTTTCGAGCGCCAAGGGGAACAGTGGCATCAATTTCTGGTAATTGGAACGGACACCCGGAATCCGTTGCAGGAAGGAGGTGTAGATGCGTCTTCCGAGTAAGGGAGGCTGAAGGCAGTTCGGATCTAGCACCAAGGTGAAAATGTCTGCTTGCGGGAACATGTCTGCCAAGCATTCCAGCACCCGTTCTCCGCCACGGCGTCGAACTAGCCAATAATGAACCAGAGCAACCCGTATGTCACGCAAGTGAGGAGTTGAATTCATCTGGGACTCGAGAGTAATTCGTCGGGCGCATCCCTCTTTTCAAATCTTGGTTCCGCAACGCAGCAACGCCGAGCTTCGAAAGTTTTGATAGCAGGAAGCGCTTCCATCGCTTTCCGTACTTTTTCCTCAATCTTCAGGAGGGCCTGTTCACTGGAGAAAAGCACAAGATCCCGACTCCGCTTATCTGAGGCACTCAGACTAGATCTTTGGATTGATAGTCCCACGCGTGAATCCAAAAACGCTCTAGCCGCCGGTCAAAGACGCCTTCGAGCCGGCCATAAGCCTCCGAAGCGCGGGTCAGAAGTAGAAAGAAGAAATCAGCGACTTTCAAGGATGATCCGATAAGGGAGACACCGGCTCACGGTGTGTGCGTTTCTCGAGAATACTACGATAACACTCCGCCAGCGCCGTAATGTGTTTGTCCATTGTAAACGGGTTATTCCAGTGACGAGTATAGGCGGCTTGTCCCATTCGCGCAGCAAGATCAGGGTCCAGCAGCTGGCGCATTTTATTACCTAAGTCCACCTGATCTCCGCTACGAAACCAGAGGCCTGTAACACCGTTTTCAACCATGTCACGGCCAGCACATTCGTCGGCAACGATTGCCGGCACGCCAACTGCGGCAGCTTCTGCAACGACCATTGGCTGAGCCTCGTACCATAGAGAAGGCAATACCAAGCATCTTGCTGCACGGAGACGAGCCTTAACCTGTTCACGCGATTGCCAACCCGTGATGTATGCTCGCGGGTTAATCCTCGCAATTTCAGCTCGACTTGGCCCTTCTCCAACGAATGTTACCGCGCAGTCAAGATCACTTGCGGCAGCAGCTAGTAATTCGTATCCCTTTTCCTTCGACAAACGTCCGAGCGAAACGAATTGTTCATTCTGGCGTACTTCTACCGGGATTTCCTTCTCGAAGTCGCTCGGACTGGCAACGCGATAGATTTTCGAACCGCCAGGCAATAAGGGCTCGAGGATTCTTGCACTGAAATCAGAGATCGTGATGAAGTTCAGCAAGGGGGAACAAGCAAAACCGAGCTGGTTCTGCACGGCTTGTCGCGCGCTGCGCCAGACCTTTTGCGGATATCCGTCGCGATCGCAGTTTTCTTTGAGACAGGCAGGAGAGAGGGCTTGCAGGTGGCAAATTGCTTGTTTCGGGAAATTGAAAAACCCCCCGTTTGGGCAGGCGAAGAAATAATCATGTAAGGTGACAACTACAGAAACGCGACGCCGCAAGGCAACTCGGACAATGCTGGATGTCAGAGCTTTGGTCCACCCATGCACGTGCAGAATGGTTCTTCGGGGATCGAATTCGCTCAGAAGTTTGTCGAGAATTCGAGCCGCCCGGTTGTTCCAAAGACCTTGAGTGGCAGCCCGTATCCTGACGGGATCATTCTTGATGTCATATTGATCTGTGAGCACCACTCGGATACCGGCGTTCACCAGGCTTTCGGCGACAGGCGGTACTGCGGCAAAAAAAGTGACATCGTAACCGCACTCGCTGAGAGCGATGGCCGAACTCACCGCGACCTGCGCAGCTCCTCCGTTTACGTGGGCAAAGTCATTCGCGATGATGACCCGGGCGGTCCTCGGAACTGGTTTCCAGTCGTTGTGGGGTCTCTCAGCAGCAAGGCTGGAAACCTCAGCTTGTGGCATCAAGGGCTGCACGTAAAACTCTATGTCAATGTAGTAGTAGCCACAATCCTGATTTGTCGTGTACCACTGACAAATGCCCAGAGTTGGCAAAGAGCGTGGTATAAGCGTGGCGGCATCCGTCTATATACTTTGTGTGTCAATGGAAGCCACCTGTGGCACAACAAGTCAACTCGCTTGACATGAAGCCCGGCGTGGGTAAATAGATTGCCTAAGGCTTGCGGAGTCCAGGTATAGATGTGCTGGTTGATGTCATTTTCACAGTAACTTCTTTGGGCATGCCAGCTTTCCGAAGGAACAACAAAAACGCACTTGCCTGTTGCGTTTAAGCGAGAAGCTAGCTGTCGAATGACATCCAGCGGGCGATCCACGTGCTCTAGCGCATGATGCGAAATAATAACATCAAAGCGCAAATTATCCGGTAAGTCTTCTATTTCAGCGTGTACGTTCAAGAGAGCTGAGGCTTTTTCCCTTGCAGATGCGTTCACTTCGATGCCGAAACGCTGGCGGCAGGGAAGAGCTCCAAGAAGAAATCCCCCTCCGCACCCAAAATCCAGCACAGTGTCGCTTTCTCTCACAAACGGCTCAAACTTCCAGCGATCCAGGATGGCAGAAAGTTCTCCGCCAGGGCATTGCCACTCGAAATATGACGCATCGTAGTAGCAGGAACCAACCTTCATCGTTAGCTCGAGACGCTGGCAGTCGTCAGTGCAGGTTGCGCACTATCATTAGGAAAACGTCCTAGAACCTCTAAGTAAAAATCGAGAGTCTGTTCGGCAATTCGGTCGTCCGTAAAGTGACGCAACACTCGCGCTCGCCCTTTTCTACCTAGTTCACGACGATAGTCTGAATTCTTGCAGAGCTCAGACAGGTGCGCTGCCAGGCGATCGATATCGCCCTCTGGAAAAACGAGACCTCCGTCTCCGATCACATTTGGAATTTCCCCAGAATCAGAGCCCAAGACCGGAACGTCACACGCCATTGCCTCAATGAGCACATGGCCGAATTGCTCTTTCCACCGTTTGGTTGTGCGCGATGGCAAGACGAGCACGTCGAACATGCTCATATACTGCGGAACGTCTAGCGATTTGACCCATGGCAAGCAGCGAATGCGGGTAACCAGGCCCAAGCGAGCCGCCAAGTCCTTCACCATCGGTGAAAAATCCCCATCGCCCACTATCACAAGCACTGCGTGCTGCGGTAGGAGTGTCATCGCCCGCACCAAATCTGCGATCCCCTTGGATTCGACCACGCGTCCGACATATCCAACCACGAACTTGTGGTCCAGGCTCAGTTCCGTCCTCAGCGTCGACGCGTCCCGAGGTTGAAAGATAACTGGATCAACTCCAAGTTGCGGAATTACCTTTACCGGTTTGGCGAAGCCGCGCCGCTCGAGAATCAATTTAGCTTCCTTGTTGCCGGCAATAGCTCCGTGGGCGTGTGCGTGTGCGTACCGCTCGAAGTACGCAAATGGCTGCGGGTATCTCTTCCAGATGTTCTGCCATGTAAAAAAGACGACGGGTATTTTGGCTTTCGCGCACTTCCGCATGACTTGTTGGGTGACAATGCTCCAGGGCTCTTCCTCCAAGTGGACTAGGTCTGCATCAAGTGCGCCCAAACGTTCCCGATAAAAATGAAAGTGCGTGTACCCGGAAAAAAGGCAGGGCACCACACGAACTCTGTAACCATCAAAATCAGAGATTTCAAGGTGCTGCCTGCCCCAATGCGGTGGAGTGATCACCGTGAGATCGACGCCCATCCTCGACAATGCGCGTAGTTTTCCATGGTAGGCCCCCATGACCTGGGACTTGGACACCATCAAGACTTTGATTCTTTTCGGTTCCACTCCGCTTACACCAAGCGCCTAGCCAAATAGAACTCGTATTCGGGATCATCCGCCGAATTCTCCTGCGGAACGACGCCTTCACGGTTGAATCGCTCGAGCAAAACCAATCGAGCCGGACGAAGAAGGTTCTCCACCTCGAAGCAGGTGTAGTACCGCATGCCAAATGGATGATTGCTCGGAGGCTCCGCTTCGCGGCCGGGGACACGTAGCGGTATCTGGAAAAGGAAGTGTCCCCCGACCTTCAGGATTCTGCCTACCTCCACTATGTAGCTCGCTACCGATGCGCGAGGAATATGTTGCAACACGATGAAAGAAAGGCAGAGATCGTAGTGCGCTGACGGGACTCCAGACAGTGTGCAACCGTCGACCGTCTGAAAACTGACATTGGAGGCTTTAACTCGTTCGCGGGCTCGTTTGATCATCTCGCGGGAAACGTCCACCCCAAGGATAGACCCGACTTCGTCCTGAATTGCATTTTCGATTCGGCCGATACCGCAGCCAATGTCGATTGCATGCACATGCCGTCCGAGCAAACCCTTTTTACGCACGAGCGCCGCCTCGCGCGTTCCACTTTCAAAGAACTGTTTTTCGTCAGTGCAATCGGTGCATATGGCAGCCTTTGCGGAAATTCTAGCAGCCATATCCCAATAGTCCGCGGAGGACATGTTGCCCAATAAGTGGTATTTAAACCGCCGCATCACGTTGCGTGCGCGCGGCGGCGTTAGTGAGAGGATGCGCTCTAGTGTCATAGGTTGTGAAGAGGGGCGCCTGTTACGTTTGAGTCTGTGGCTGAATTCGCGCCTGCAGCATGCGGGCTAGCAAGGAGAAGTCTTCCGGGCCGATTGCACGGGACAAGAGAAGTGCAACAACATACACTAATAGACCCAAGCCCAATTGAACGGAGAGTGATACAGGCGCATACAAACCGACGGCGCCCATGAGCAAACCTGCGACCAACAACTTAGCGAGCATGCCAGGAATACGAGCGTTGGCAAAAAGTGTACAGACCTTCCATGTCGCTAGAATAGCGAAGCAGGAGTTCGCCGCAAGGGCAGACCATGCAGCGCCGACGTACCCGATTCTGGGGACAAGGGTGACATTCGCTAGAAGCCCGACTACCAGGGCAACCGATCCAGCCAGCAGATTCGCCTTAGCATATCCTGCTGCGACATTCACGAACATTAGGTAGAAATAGACGAAAATCGGAACGATGCACCAGATCAAGACCGCCAAAACAGTTGCTCCAGGCACGTAACTTTGCCCATATACAAGGCCAATAATGCGCGAACTTGAGATACTGATGGCGGCTGCGATTGGTATGGAGAACAACAGCACAGTCTTGACGGTTGCAAGTAGAAGCCGATCAAGCACGCTCGGGTTCTGGGCGCGAAGCTGGACGATAATCGGAAAGAGAGCGGCGCCGAGGAGTGTTGGCAAAGCCGACAACGCCTCAACGATCTTAAAGGCACCTGCATACCATCCGATCTGCTGCTTCCCGATGTTAAAGTACGAGAGGACTAGCAGATCCCATTTGAGATAGATCGTGCCCACGATTAACGTTCCAGCAATCGGAAGACCTGCCTTCAGTACGTGTCCGGCCACGCGTCTATTCCAACGAAACTTTATTCGCAACAATTTTGACCGGAGTACAAAAAAGGCCATCACGCAGGAGAGAAAAGTCGCGGACCACATCGCTAGAAGCACCGCGTTTACACGCCCGACAGCAAGAGCAAACAAACCTAGCAGCACGATGCAGAGCCTGTTGAATATCTTCAAACCAGCTTCCAGGTCCATACGATGGTAAGCATTCGTTAGCGAGCAAAGATATTCAAAAACTGCCGTAAGCAAGGCGAACATGGACGCCGATAACAGAACGGGGAGCGAGGGCAGCCTACTTCCAAACGCTCGGCTCAAAGCAAGCAACACCAGCAGGAACGGTATGAAGAGAAGAAATTTCATGCACAGGACGGTCCCAGCAACCCGCTCGTGCGAATCACTTGGGTCCCCTGCCAAAATTTGAACTGTAGACAGGTTCAGGCCCGGATCGAGGCACAGTACACCAAGAATATACGTCGTCGAAATCGCAAGATTGAGGACACCAAAATCCGTGGCACCTAGCATTCTGGCAACGTAGAAAAAAAACAGCAAGAACAACGCCCTTGAAAGCACCTCTCCAGTAAATTTTGAGAGGACATCGCGACGAATAACCTCAATAACGTGCATTCAGATGATTTAAAGCAGCCCTAATCTGATTTTTGCTAAACGCATTGTCAGTACACAATCGGGATGAGAAGAGAGTTACGTGCAAACTCTTTCCAGCGCGGCTCGCGTGTTGTCTGTTTCGGAGACCGCCGCATTAGATGGTGCCTGCTCCAGCCGGGTATATGCTAGCGATCCGCCGGGCACACGGAAGATGGTGTGGCGGGTTCCCGAGAATTCATGGAGCCATTTGTACACTCCGTTTAAGCCAACTCTTCCGTAGTCATGCCACGCAATGACGCTACCGGGTTTGCAGCATTCCAAACCCCGAAGTGTATCGTTGCGAACGTACTCATAGCTGTGTGCGCCGTCGATGAACAGTAGATCGACCTTGCCAAAGAAAGAAGAAAAATCGAAAGTTGCACTGTCTCCGAGGAGGCAATGAATTCTACGTTCCTCCGGATGTCCCTCAAAGAACATGTTTTCATTCCTTGCATGGCCATCAACAAATCGCTTGTCCATTTCCGTCATCTGGAGTTCGGGATGAGAATCGGGAGGCAGATCCAAGGTGTAAACCTCTGCAGTTGGAGCGTTGGCCGCCCAATGCAAGGCCCCAGAGCCTCGAAATGTGCCGATCTCAAAAATGACACGGGGCTGAAGAAGCTGGCATAACATGCACATCGACACCAAGTCTGTGGCATACGACGCCACCGGTCGAAACCATTCTTGAGCCGCATCACCGTAAATAACTACGGGAACGCGATCTGCGCCCAGCAGTTCCCAAACAGGCTTTTGCGGGAACTCGCGGCGGGGAAAAATGCACTTATATAGAAATCGGCACTCCGAGTGATAGTGTGCGACTTTGCGAGGATCTGCTATGCCACGGATAGATTCAATATTGCCCCCGAGGAGTGTGTTCCGCAGAAGAATACTAATTTCGCGTATGTTCATCTATAATCGGCGCTTCTATGTGGCAAACCAGCACGGCTGAGTCTCAAAAATGAAGGTGACTCCAAGGACGCTCGGTTAGCACGTATTCCTGTGCTCGAGCCCAACATTAACCCTATCATCATGAAATGTATATGTCCTGAGCCCTTGGAGAAGTAGTGGTAGGACATGGTGAACCAGAAAATATGGTAGGCCACATAGGCAAGACACAAAGTCCGAATTCTAGGCGGCAGATCCATCGCCAAGGGTTTGGTACCCAATCGTAAAATCGCGACGCAGAGGAAGACATAGGTAACAAATCCGACAATGCCCGTCTCGGCCAACGCACCGAGCCAGACATTGTGCGGGTCCAAAGTCTCGGACCCCATCATCTCGTCAAACGTCAGGTAGTGGGGAAGAAGCGTTTGAAAGTTCTTGGGACCGACTCCCAAGATCGGGTGCTCAACGAAGAATTTGTATGCCACGCCCCAAACCGCCATACGGGAAAGTAAGGAGTTTGATTGTTCGGTATCATTCTTCGCCTCGGCAAACCGGGAAATTGTGACGTCGCGAAGTTGCGGGATTGCAACGACCAGCGTAGCTCCGATGACCACGGTGATCAAGAATCCGGTCAGGTATTTCTTTCGATTCTTTCCCGAGTAAACCGCGACCGCGATCCCAGCGAAAACAAACGCTAACCAAGGTGCCCGTTCCTGACCGAGCAGTGAACCGAATAGGAGCACCGCGAGCACTATGGAATACCAGGCTCGTCGTACCTTTTCCTTATCGCTGAGAACCAGTGCCAGAGCGATTGCGGCACTGAAGCTTGTGTAGAAGGCGAATTGTTGATGACCGACGAATGTCCCTAGAGGCATCGTTGCGCCGGCTGCAAATTGAAAAGCGGCGATTACTGTTTCAACTATGAATATCCCGAAAGTCACATAAATAATGGCATAGAAGTTCCTCGGTGTACGGATTAACGAGAAGCACCAGGCAATGAGCCCGAATTCCACAATCTGCACAACGCTTGCGGCCGCGCGTAACCCGTCGGATGCGTTAAGCGCAGAAATAACTGTAGCGACCAAGAATAGGAACAAAGGTAAGAAGAAATCCTTCCTCAAAGGATGGAAGCCTACGAAGAGAGCGCGCCCCATCACCACGAGCACAAGCAATATCACCACTACATCCGGCTGCGTAAATTCAACATCACGAATCGCGAACAAGGGCTGAATGTCGACCAGGTAAAGGCACACTGCGACTGGAATCAAGCAAGCTAACAACGTCAACAGTGATTCAAATCCTGTTGCTCTTATCTCTTTCGCATCTGCAACTTGAGCCGAAGGTGTGCGTCGAGTCCGAAAAGCATCGAGCAACGGTGTCACATTGGGAACTGCCGTACTCATTTGAGTCGCGCCGTATTTAATTCAAAATCAACAGGGAAGAATCGCTTAGAACTGTGTTAGTGGGAGGGATGATTGTTGTTTCCATTCCTTGACGATCTATCGAAAATCGACTGGAAACGTCGCGACATAGTGCGAACATTTGGCTCGATTTCCACCCACATTTCTCGAACTAATTTTTTGTGTGGCTCATTCTCATCCACTTCTGACCATACCTCCCAAGCGACAATCCAGCAGGAGCCGAGTAAAAATCCGAGGAAGGCGCCAGCCAACGTGATCAGAACTCGGGGCGGAAAGGAACGCTTTTCCGGTAAGAACGGCGCATCCAAGACTTTGACACTGGGTGTCTCTTTAGCCTCCTCTACACGGGCCATCTCATATTCGGAAGTCAGCATGGCATAAACGGTTTCGTAAATTTTCACTCGCCCGTATAGATCTGCATATTGCGCACCAAGCACAGGCAACTGCTTCAAGGATGGGTAGAGGGAATTCGGATCCAGGGTGGTGGCGCCATTGTAGTTTTTTCCACCCATGTTATCTATCTGGCTTTGCAACTCTGCAATATGGGCTCTCAGAGAGCGGACACGCACGTTTTCCGGGGTGTAGATTTGCTCCAGGCCGCTCAACTCTGATTGTGCGGCAATCAATTGGCCTTGCAGCATGGCTGCAGCTTCCACCATTGCTTTACCTTGGTCCTCAGGCTCCAAAGTCGTGTTGCGTGAGGAGAACTCGCTCAGAGCTTTGGCGGCATCTTGCATTTCGTTGTGAACGACGATTAAGCGTTGCTCCAGAAACTCCCGTTCTCGCGATGCGGCCGAAGTATTTACTTGCGCCAAAAGACGATTCAGTTCCTCGACATGCGCTTTGGCCATGGCAACGGCACGTGCTTTGTCTGTGTCGGTAACCCGAATCATTATGATCCCGGTCTTCTTGTCTTCGCTTATGACGCGATGAGAAGCCAGCTTTTCCCGCGTTGCGGCGTAGGTTTTGCGCCAATAGACCTTGCGCAAATCAAAACGGTCGATGATGCGGTCAGCGATGGTTCGGCAACTCAAAATGCCCACGAACAAGGCTCCCGGCCTCTGGCCTCCAAGGAGTTCGCCAAGGCCTCCCGCGAGAGAGCCGCCAACACTGCTTCCTCCCGTCCCGAGACTACTCGTACCACCGCCCAGCAGTGTACCGATTGCGCTCAATCCAGAAGTGGAACTGGTATCCGGCGGCATCAGTTGCACCGTCGCTTCATAACGGTTATGGATCAGAACGCTGATCAAAAACGCAAGCAGCAGGCCCACCAAAATGTATTTACGCAGCCGAACACGCTCTTTCCACAGAAGACGGGTAACGGCCACAAACGGCGAGTCCTTCATTTCTTCAGCCGCTATCTCTTGGCTGAGCGAAGAAGGGATATGTACATCACGTTCTTCAATGCTTTCGACCGGAATTCGACCAGAAGGTTCCATTTTATTGGCTCAAATCTGCCTTTTACTCGTCGTCCAACCGCTCGTGCAAACCTGGTTCGCAGGACTTGCTACTGCGGTCTCAAGCAGCTTCTTGCAAGAAGCCAGGGTACTCAAACCGGTTTGATCAGCCTATCAGAAGGCCTTTGCTGCGAACAAAAATACGAATATGTCGACATTTCGAACGAGATCGTTGAGCTGATCATTCCTGTCTTCCGCGAGCCGACCAATGTGGATAAAACGTGAGCTGCAAGGAGGCTACTATGTCCGACTGCCGGTTAGGATTAATTATCGGGAATCTCCACTGCTCATACTTAAACAATCCAGAAATCGAGATGTTGGGGGAGAGCGTGACATCCGTTTGAGCTGAGTAGTCCACAAGCCGGCCGCCTTCTATGAGCTTTGGAGACACGGTCTGCAAGCGATAACCAGCTTGCAACTTGTTTCTGGGAGATAACCAGTACGTCAGCCAACCCGCTCCGCCTCGGCCGGCCCGCCCAAATGGGGTGCCCATCAAAACACCCTCGTTGGTGTAACCATCGCGAAAGCGCCGCGAATCGGAATACACGAAACCCGGCGAGAACTCGGTCGTACGCGATTCATTGATTCCTTCTGCCCGGAGTTCGAGCTTCGGGACCTTGGGGATGCGAGGCATGTAGATTCCTGGATTGACGCTGGCACGTGTTGAGCCGATAGGCGATACCTCGTCGACCACCAGTGAGTCAAAATAGACGGTCAGCCAATCTTGCATACGAGGGACTCTAAAAGTTATATCCGCTGCGGAAATTCGTTTGCCAGGATTGTTGTTGGCTGTTGTCGAATGAGCATAGTAAGTTCGGAAAAAATTGCCGAAAGTCACGGGCAAACCTGGGCCGCCAAACATTGCCGTTATGCCCATCCCGAACTCGAGATTGGGTGTGGGCTGGAAACTGATCTTTTCGCCGTGAATGAAGGGCTGGGGCAAAATATTCGGTCCGACGATCCCCGGGAACCCTGGATATGATTGACACGGAGAAACCGCACAAAACTCCCAATGATGTCCCGAAAGTTGTCCGATAAAACCCTCCGCGCGGGCTGGCCCAAGAATTTTCGAAAGCCCTGGGATGTTGTGCGGCTTCACATCGTCGATTTTCACCATGGGGAACGGAGCTGCATTGTTGCTCATCAAGAAAGGACCAGATTCTTCCGGCCCAAGCCACTCGCTCTGGTTGCCGACGGAAATCTGGAGGTTGTTGATGTTTATCGATGCCATGCTATCCAGCAGCTCAAACTGGTTCGCTTGTGCGGTCCCGTTCGCTAGCGGAGGAACGAAGTTCGCGGCTGCTACCGCGGCCTGGACCTGCGGTGAATACGGGGGCATCGCGGGAGCGTGCTGGTATTCTCCACGAAGATAGAACGCGACCAAGCCAGCCTCTGCATCGGCGGTTACTCCCGTAACATTATTAAACCCTGTCCAATAATGCCGGCCATAATCGTTGACTATCGTTTGTCCAAAGTTATATCCGTCCCGCAGTGGGGTGCCGGAGATTCCCATGGATCGCGAATAAATGGATTCCACTCTGGCGTCTACATTTGCCGCTCCGTTCAATCTTGCCATCTCCGGGGCAAACTCATCACTGAGAGCCGCATATATTTTTCCCGCGCTACCTTCTTCGACACCTTTGTCCGGAAATTTGTCCTGTGCATCCTCGAGTAATTGGGCACACGCCAGACGGGTCCAAGGGCGCATGCCTAAAATCTCGGAGTGAAGGTAACCCAATGCTATGAGCCGTTGTAACGCCGGGTAAATCCAACTGTCCATGGGCACGTAGGGAGATGCCATGTAATTGGGATTGCGGGTTTTCTCCCCAGTGTTGTCACCGATGAAATTGCCCCACCCGGATCCCCCGACTTCAGGGTCGTGATGAGCTCGGTAAACTTCGCGGCCGAAATACCAACCCAAAACACTCCCGATGATGGCGTCGGAAGGGAAGTGTTGTTTGGCGGTCACCCGCGTCGTCGTGATAATCGAAGCCAGCCCGTAGGCGGCCGATTGACTGAGCCAGCCCGGATATTCATGCGCCCAGATGCTGGCGATCGACCAGGCAATCGCCGCGTGCTGGGACGGAAACGAACTACCACCGGTGAAAAAGTTTCCGTTGCCATTATCCTGGTATGGCCGTTGGCGCTGTGTAACCGCTTTGAAAGCGTATGCTACCGCCACGCTGTCAATTGCAGTTTCGCCGCCGAGCAAGCCTGTTTCGGAAAGATGATCGTTATGGCTCACCTGACCTAACAGGAAAGATGCTCCGCCAAGCCCAAGCAGTGAGTATGTCCCATAATCCGAAATCGTCTTACTTGTTGAAATGTGATTAGCCGGAACCTGTCTCGCCCACCAGCTATCACTGGCAATGAACGCCGCAGTAACCCCGGTGAAAGGAACAATCCATTTTAAGTCCCGGACCTTAATGCGCGCAGGCGAGGTCCAGAACTGAGCTTGGTCACGCACAATATGCTTAAGAAACGGAGAAACGAGCCGGTTTTCTGGATCGCTGCCAGGTTCAAGCCAACCGCTGTGCGCATCTTTTCCGGTTACGGAACCCGGGCTCGAATGTTCAGATGAAACATCTAGGGAATGCTGTACTGCACTGGATTCCTGGTCACTCGTGCTCCTGGACTGACACACAACAGGGCGAGCGCTAAGGAGCAGGATTCCCAAGCAGCACCATTTCCTCGTCCCCCCAATCAAAACTCGAAGCGATTCAAACACGAGGCAAAATCTGCGTCGACCGTACAGCGGTCAGTGGCTTGCATAATAGGCCGAAATCGCGATCGCCGAACCAATGGATGAGGCAATCTGAGCAATCGCCAAGGTAGATTTGACCCGGTTATTGAACACGTAGATCTTCTCTGGCACCACGACCATATCTCCCGGACGTAATTCGGCGCTTTCTACACCACCGCTAAGCATGCCGCCCGGCCCCCCAAGGATGGAACCATCCGCACGTATCACGTACGTTTCTTTTCTATTTGCCATCGCAGTTGGACCCCCAGCCTGCTTCAGGTACCAACCTGCATTCTTCCCTGGCTTGTAGGTCACCCCAGTCGGGTT
>Ga0187781_10000879_pt1 | contig 22175 bp, 18 predicted proteins | sample 0715_SJ02_MP02_2_FD_132447 | JGI IMG/M metagenome (GOLD analysis project Ga0187781, IMG submission 132447) | Tropical peat soil microbial communities from peatlands in Department of Meta, Colombia - 0715_SJ02_MP02_20_MG | ecosystem: Environmental > Terrestrial > Soil > Wetlands > Peat | place... | reverse complement strand
CGGCGCGGGTGAGTTTCGGCTTGGCGTTTCCCTCAGTGCTTACGCTGGTCATCGTGCGCAATCAGGAGTGTTCATCGGTTGACGACTGTTGATTCATAGTTCATTTTTCTAGGAAGGTCACGCCCTCTCCGAAACCCCGCCCTAACCCTCCGCCGCTGCGGAGGAGGGAGGCGAGGGGGAGAAAAGCGGCACTGGCAGGGAACGCATGAGAATCAGGGAACGCATGAGAATAGAGGGAATAGCCGTTGTTACCGGCGGGGCGAGCGGTATCGGTGCTGCGTGTTGCCGGGAGCTTTCAGCGAGCGGCGCCAAAGTCGTGGTGCTCGATCGGGAGCTTTCGCGCGCCGAAGAAGTGGCGAAGGAAGTCAACGGACGCGCTTGGCGCGCTGATGTGGCCGACGAGAAGGCGACCGAAGCCTGCGCGGCGGCGATCGAAGCTGAAATCGGGCCGGTCGAGGTGCTGGTCAACAGCGCGGGCATCATTCAGGTGCCGGTCCGGCCAACCGAACTGAGCATGTCTTCCTACGATGACGTGATCCGGGTGGATCAGCGCGGCACCTATGTCGCCTGCGTCGCCTTCGGCCGCCACATGATCGCGCGCCGCCGCGGCTCCATCATCAACATTGCCTCGGTCGCCGGCATGCGCTCGATGCCGCTCCACGCTTATGGACCGGCCAAAGCCGCCGTCATTGCCACGACCGAATGCCTCGCCGCCGAATGGGGGCCGGCACAGGTGCGGGTCAACGCGGTTTCGCCCGGCTACACGCGAACGCCTGCGCTGCAGGCGGCGATCGAGAAGGGCGAGCGCGATCCCTCGTCGCTCGCCCGCAATTCGGCCCTCGGCCGGCTGGTGGAGCCGTCGGAGATCGCCAAGGTCGTGACGTTTCTCGCTTCGCCGCTTGCATCCGCGATCACCGGTGCGAATGTGCCGGTCGATTGCGGTTGGCTGGTTGCGCCGTCCTGGCACACCTATGGCGGCTTGCGGCAACCCGGGAACGCTTGAGCGCTGACTGTCTGCCGCACCCGCTGGGCGCGGCTTGCTCGATCGCAAACTAGGATCGCAAAACAAGGAAGGATGTCATGACGACCTTCTCCGCCGATCTCGCCAAATTCCTCGTCGCACTGCGCACGGAGACCATGCCGCCCGAGGTCGTGCAGAAAGCCCGTGTCTGTTTGTATAACGCTTTCGGCATGGGCATTAACGGCCATGCCACGCCGTATGCGCCGGTCGCGCGTGCGGCCGCACTCGCACTCGACGGCGAAGTGACGGGCGGCGCGACGCTCTTCCTCGACGGCCGCCGCACCACGATCGGCGGCGCCTGCCTCGCCAACTCGGCGCTGTTCCATGGCCGCGCCCAGGAAGATACCTGCGGCGCCGCGCATTTCGGCACCATTCTGATCCCGCTGCTCACGGCAATGATCGAGGCGAAAGGCTATCCGCTGGCGCGCCTGATCCCGGCGCTCATTGCGGGCTACGAAGCGGGCGGCGTGCTCGAAAAGGCGCTCTCCGGCAAGACCACGCCCGGCGGCTTCCGCTCTTCCGCCATCTACGGAACGATCGCCGCAAGCGCGGCTGCCGCAAAGCTCATGGAGCTTTCGGCCGAGCAGACGGCGGCGGCGCTGGCCAATGCAGTGTCGTTCACCGGCGGCGTCCTGCAATCGTTTGCCGACGGCACCGACGAGTGGCGCTATCAGGTCGGCGTCGTCGCGCGCAACGGTCTCGTCGCGGCCGAGCTAGCGCGCGTGGGCTCCATCTCCGCGCCAAAGGCCTTCGAGGGTAAATCCGGCTTCGGACGCGCCTTTGCCCGAACCGATCTCGACGGCAATCTAGCCGCCGCGCTCGGCAAGGATTGGGCCATTCTGCGCGTGGCGTTCAAGCCTTTCCCGGTGTGCGCCTTCAATCAGACGCCGGTGACCGGTGCATTGGTGCTGCGCGAACAATTGCATGCGGCGCCTGCGAAAGTGCGCGTGCGCATGAATCCATACGAAACCGGCTATGCCGGCATGGATGCGGTCGGGCCGTTCAGCACCATTTCCGGCACGCTGATGAGCATTCCGTTCTGCATTGCCACGACGCTCATCCATGGCGCACCGACCACGCGCCACATGACGACGTATGACGATCCGGCGGTCAACAATCTGATCGAGCGCGTCGAACTCGTGTCCGATCCTTCGATCCCGATCTTGAGTGCGGTGATCGAAGCCGAAACCGCTGACGGCGCCAAGCATGTGCGCGAGCAAACAATGACGGCGGCGGATTACGCCTACGATCTGGCGACGCTGTCGGCGATGCTGCGACGCATCGGCGGCGAGGAGGGCGTGCCGATGTCGGCCTTCGACCGGCTCGAGCGGTTTGTCGAGCGGCTGCCGCAGGGTTCGATCGACGACGCCATCTCGGTGTTCACGCTGGCGCCGTCGCAAGCCCGCGCGGCGTGAGGCGATAGTCTCCTACGTCTGCGTCTCACAACGCGTCATTGCCGGGCTTGACCCGGCAATCCATGCGGCGTTGCGGCGCGTACTGCCGCACCGTCCAAGCTGACCTGTTCTCAGCATGGATGCGCGGGTCAAGCCCGCGCATGACGAGCCAAAGAGCAGTCCAACGCAACACACTCTGCTCTGTTTAGCGGGCGCTCAATACTTCTTGAATCCCACGAGCTCGCGGAACTTCAGCTCCTTGGCATTGAGCTGATAAACCGCGACTTCGGTTCCCGCTAGCTGCTGCGGATTGTCGAAGCTCACCGGCGCGCTCAAGCCCCCGGTGTCGAGATCCTTGGTGTGGCGGAGCTTGTCGATGGTGCAGGCGCGGGTCAGCTCCTTGCCGCATTCCTGCATCGCGTGCGCGAGGCTTTTGAGCCCGACATAAGTGACGAATGTGTAGCGGCTCACGCCGGCCAATTCGTCGGGCGTCGTGAACTGCTTGGCCATGGCGAGAAATCTCTCCACCGCCGGTCCGGTGAGCGCGACATAGTCGCCGACCAGATAATCGTAGCCGGCGGGGGCGGCGAGCTTGGCGGAAGCCGGAATGCCCTCGCTCCACACGTCGGCGGATTGGATGTCCATGTCGAGCTTGCGCGCTTCCGAAAGAATATTGGCGGCGCCGGCAAAGATGCCGCCGTTGGCCAGCACGTTGACGCCCGCCTGTTTCATCTGCGCCATTTCGGCGGCGAAGTTCGAAGTGCCCTTCTTGAAGCGGAGCCGGATGCCGTCCTTGACGCCGAATTCCTTCACCGCGCGCTCGTAGCCGGCCTCGACTTCCTGGCCGAAATCGTCGTCCTGGCGAATGATGCCGTAGACCGGATTTTTCGGCTCGGAGTGATCGTGGATGTATTTGAGCTGCGCGTAGAAGGCGTCGGAATAGCTGGCGCCGAAGGTGAACACCGACGGCCGCACCGGGTTGTAGATCAGCGCCGACGGCGCGGTGGTCACCAGCGTCGGCAGATTGTTCTCGGTGATCAGCGGCATCATCGCGAGCACGTTCGCCGTGCCGGAAGTGCCGTTGAGCGCGAAGATGCCGTCCTCTTCAAGCAATTTGGTCAGCGCCTGGAACGAGCGCGACGGGATATAGCCGTCGTCTTCGGTCAGGATCTTGATCTTGCGGCCGTTGATCCCGCCCGCGGCGTTGATCTCGCCCGCCGCAATCTTGGAGCCGAGCGACACGCCGCGGCCGACGAAGGCCGCCGGCCCGGTCATGATGTTGACGTCGCCGATCTTGATCTCGGTGTCGCTGACACCCGGATCGCCGGCCCATGCGGCGGTCGCGGAGAGAAGAGCCGCCGTCAGCACGCTCGTTGCAATCTTCATTTTGTGTCCTCCCTTGGTAAGCCGTGGTTTTCAGTAGGCCAGCGGCCAATTGCTCCAATATTTGCGCGCGTCCCGCCAGAAGCCGATCAAGCCGTCGGGCTTGAAGCGCAGGAACAGCACGATCACCAGTCCGTTGGCGATGCCGCGGATTTCGTAGACATAGTTGGTATAGAGCGGCGAACTCGGGTCGATCACCGTCGACAGCACCAGCCGGATTGCCTCGGGCAGATAGGACAGAAACACCGCGCCGAGCACTGCGCCCGCGACCGAGCCCAGTCCGCCGAGAATGATGATCGCCAAAGCCTCGATGGAAAGGATCAACGCGAATACGTCGATATTGACGAAGCGGATCTGCAGCGAGAGAAGCGCGCCGGCGATGGCGACGATGAAGGAGCTGACGACAAAGGCCAGAAGCTTGTAGCGCACGAGATCGATGCCCATCACGCGCGCGGCGATATCGTGATCGCGGATCGCGATCCAGGCGCGGCCGATGCGGGTGCGCAGAAGATTGAGCGCGGCGAAGATCGCAGCAACCGCGAGCGCCAGCGTCAGGTAATAAAGCGCCGGCCCGCGCTGCAGGCCGAAGCCGAAGAGTTTTGCGCCGGTGACGAAGACGCCGTTCGGCCCGTGCGTCAGCCGTTCGGCATAGAGGATAATGTGGTTGATGATAAACGCGAACGCGAGCGTGGTGATGGCGAGATAAAGCCCCTTTAGCCGCAACGACGGAATGCCGACGACGATGCTGACCAGCGCGCCGGCGACGCCGGCGGCGGGCAGGCTCAGCCACACCGGCAGGTGATAATCGGTGAGCAGGATCGCGTTGGTGTAGGCGCCGACCGCGAGGAATCCGGCCTGGCCGAGCGAAATCAGCCCGGTTGTGCCGGTCAAAATATTCAGACCCACCGCGCCGATCACGGCGATCAGTGCCGACACCATGAGCGTCAGCGCATAGGCGCCGACCAAATACGGCGCCACGATAAGCGCAGCGATCAGCACTGCGGTCCAGGCCCACGCCGCCTTGCTGTCGCTGAGCGCGATGATCTGGCCGACGCTTTCTTTGTAGTTGCCGGTGCGCATAAACGTCAGACCCGCTCGATGTCGGCGCTGCCGAACAGGCCGTAAGGCCGCACCATCAAGACGACGATGATCACGACGAAGCCCGCGATTTCGCGCAGACCCTCGCCCAGATAACCCTGCGCCAGATTCTCGATCACGCCGATGATCAATCCGGCGAGCGAAGCGCCGATCACGGAATCGAGTCCGCCGAGAATGACCGCGGGAAACGATTTGAGCCCCTGGAACCACAGATCGGGCGCGAGCTTGAAGTTGATCGCGAACAGTACGCCGGCCACGGCCGCGATGGCGGCCGACAGCATCCAGGCGGCCGCATGAATGCGATCGACGCTGACGCCCATCAGTAACGCCGCGGTCTCGTTCGCGGCAACGGCCCGCATCGCCATCCCAAGCCGCGTGAAACGCAGGAACAGCCAGGCGCACAGCGTCACCAGCGCCAGAGCGCCGAGCAAACAAAGCTGCGCCGGATAGAACGGCACGCCGGCGACGGTGACGACGCCCGTCGGTAGCCCGGCCGGAAAATTCAGCGGTTCGGAGCCCCACACCAAGACGACGATGCCGCGCAGGATCACCGCCAGCCCGACCGTCGCCATCACGATCGAGAACACCGGCTCGCTCAGCATCGGCCGGATGATGAGCCGCTCGAGAACAAGGCCGATGACCATCGAAATTGGAACGGTGACGGCGAGCAGCGGGAAGAAGGAGAGCCCGAGCGCGTTGGCGAGGCTGAAGGAGACGTAAGCCGTCAGCATGACCAATTCGCCCTGGGCGAAATTGACCACGCCGGTCGATTTGTAGATCAGCGCAAAGCCCATGGCGATCAGGCCATAGGTTGCGCCGCTCACGAGCCCGGTGGAGATGAGCAGCCCCAGAAAATCCATCAGGCTGCGCTCCCATAGATCTCGACGATCTCGTCGCGGAATTTCTGCTCGATGGTCCGGCGCCGCACCTTCATCGTGGCGGTCAATTCGCCGTCGTCGTGGTCGAGCTCCTTGGACAGAATGACGAATTTGCGCACATTCTCGACGCGGGCGAAGCGCTCGTTGACGCGCTTGACCTCGGCAGCGACGAGCTCGCGCACGCGCTCGTTCTCCGCCAGCGAGCGATAGGTCGTGTAGGCGATGCCCTGGCGCTGCGCCCACTTGCCGGTGGTGTCGAGATCGATCTGGATCAGCGCCGCGAGGAAATGGCGGCCGTCGCCGAGCAGGATGGCCTCGCGGATATAGGGCGAATCCTTCAGCGCATTCTCGATCAGCGACGGCGTGATGTTCTTGCCGCCGGAAGTGATGAGAATGTCCTTCTTGCGGTCGACGATGCGGATTTCGCCGTTGTCCTGGGTCTCGACGATGTCGCCGGTATGCAGCCATCCGTCGACGACGGCGCGCCTGGTCGCTTCCTCGTCGAACAGATAACCTTTGAACACGCTCGGCCCGCAAAGCAGCAGCTCGTGATCCTCGGCGGTGCGATGCGCGACGCCGTCGACCGCAAGCCCCGAGCAGCCGGACCTGGTCGCGCCGGGGCGCTGCATGAAGGCAACCCCGCTGCTCTCGGTCATGCCGTAGATTTGATAGATCGGCACGCCGAGGATCCAGAAGAACAGCAGCACCTCGGGCGAAACGGTGGCGCCGCCGCAGAAGCCGCAGCGCACTTTGTTGATGCCGAGAAAGCGCTGCAGGCTGCCGAAGCAGGCAAGCCACAGCATGGCGAAAACCAGGCGATCGCGCAGATTGGCGAGTGCGCCGCCATTGGCGAGCCGCCGCTCGGCAATCGGCCGGCCGAGCTTCATGCAAATTTCAAAGACGCGGCGCTGCAGCGGCGTGGTGTCGCGAATGCGGTAATCGATGTTCTGCTGCATCTTTTCCCAGATGCGGGGCACGCCCAGAAAGCCCATCGGCGCGATCTCGCGCAGATTGACCACGACGGTGTCGACCGATTCCGCAAAGCTGACCGCGCAGCCGGTGAGAAGCTGCATGATGTTGGAGAAGCTCCGCTCCGCCACGTGGCACAGCGGCAGATAGCAGAGCACCGAATAGTTCTGCGCGTTCAGCCCAAGGATCGAGATGACCTGCGTCGAGGTGTGCATCATGCTGCGATGGCTGAGCATCGCGCCTTTAGGCATTCCGGTCGTGCCGGAGGTGTAGACGATGATCGCCACGTCGTCGGGTGCGCCGGCGGCGAGCGCGGCATCGATCGCCGTGCCGAATTCGGCTTCCTTGCTTTCGCCCAGCGCCATCACGTCGGCAAACGACATCAAGCCGTCGTGGCGGTAATGACGCATGCCTTTCATATCGACGCAGATGATCGTTGTCAGATCGGGCAGGCCGCCCTCGTTGCGCTGCGCATCGAGCACCTTGTCGGTCTGCTCCTGATCGCCGCAGACCACGATCTTGGCGCGCGAATGCCGCAAGATGTATTGCAGCTCCGGCCAGGGATTGGTCGGATAGATGCCGAGACAGGCACCGCCGATCATCTGCGCGGCGACGTCGGCATAGAACCATTCCGGCGTGTCGTCGCTCGCCACCGCCAGCCGGTCGCCGGCGCGCAGACCAAGCGCGTAGAGGCCGATGGCAAAGCGCCGGGCCTTGTCGAAATATTCGCGCCAGCTTGTCCGCTGCCACACGCCGAGATCCTTCTCGCGCAGCGCCAGACGCCCGCCGTGCGTCTCGGCGCGATATTTCAGCGCCTGCGGCATGGTCATGAGCGAAAGGCGCTTGAGCTCCTCGTTCATGCGGCCGCTCGCTTGGCCCCGAGATAGGCGGCGACCACCGCCTCGTTGAGCGCGACTTGCGCCGGCGTTCCTTCGGCGATCTTGGAACCTTCGTTCATCACGCAGACATGGTCGGAAATATCCATGACTATACCCATGTCGTGCTCGACCATCAGGACGGTCATGCCGAGCTCTTCCTTCAGGTCGAGGATGAAGCGTGCGATATCTTCGCGCTCCTCCTGGTTCATCCCGGAGACCATTTCGTCGAGCAGCAGCAATTTCGGCGAGATCGCGAGCGCCCGGCCAAGCTCCACGCGCTTCTGCAGGCCGTAGGAGAGCGAGCCCACCGGCTGATCGCGGATGTCCTCGATCTCGAGAAAGTCGATGATTTCTTCCACGCGCTCACGCGCGCTGATCTCTTCCGCGCGGGCGCGGCCCAGAAAGACGGCCGCGGAAATCGCATCGGTACGCAGCCGCGTATGCATGCCGACCAGAATGTTGTTCACCACGGTTTCGTGCTTGAAGACCGCGAGATTCTGAAAGGTGCGGGCGATGCCGAGGCGCGCGAGCGCGTACGTCGGCAGCTTGGTGAGATCATGTGCGTCGAACAGGATTTGGCCGGCTGACGGCCGGAACACGGCGCTGATGAGATTAAAGAGCGTGGTCTTGCCGGCGCCGTTCGGACCGATCAGGCTGCAGATCGAGCCCGCTTCAACCTTGAAGCTCACGTTCTTCACGGCGGTCAAGCCGCCGAAGCGTTTCGAGACGCCGGCGATGTCGAGAAGCGCGCTCACGACAGCCACCGCTTGCGCCGCTTATAGTGCTTGACCTCGCGCATGCTCTTGCGCTGTCCGGCCGAGAAGCCGAGATAGAATTCCTGCACGTCGTCGTTGGCACGCAGCTTCTCCGAGCGTCCATCGAGCACGATGCGGCCGTTCTCGAGAATGTAGCCGTAGGATGCGACCTCGAGCGCGAGCCGCGCGTTCTGTTCGACCAGCAAGATCGTCAAGCCACTGTCGCGATTGAGCGCAACGAGCGCCTCGAAGATCGCATCGACGATTTGCGGCGCGAGCCCGAGCGAGGGCTCATCCAGCATCAGCACGCGGGGCCGTCCCATCAGCGCACGTCCGACCGCCACCATCTGCTGTTCGCCGCCGGACAAATAACCGGAGATCTGCGATCGGCGCTCCTTGACGCGCGGGAACAGCGTATAGACTTGCTCGATGGTCTCCGCGCAATCCGCCCGCGAGCGCGTGAAACCGCCCATCAGCAGATTCTCTTCCACCGTGAGAGTGGCGAACAGCGCACGCGCTTCCGGCACCTGCAGCAGGCCGGCGCGGACGATCTCCCGCGGCGAGCGCCCGGAAATCTGCGCGCCCTCGAGACGGACGCTGCCGTTGACGATCTCGCCGTCTTCCTGCTGGAGCACGCCCGAGATCGCTTTGAGGATGGTCGATTTTCCGGCTCCGTTGGAGCCGAGCAGCGCCACGATCGCGCCGGCCGGCACCTCGAGCGACACGTCGCGGACGGCCTCGATCGCCCGGTCGTAAAGAACTTGCACGTTTTTCAGCGACAACACGGTATGATCCGCAGCCGAAAGTTGCGGGAACGGCAGGCAATGCGCCGATGAAGGGCATTCATCAGCGCCGGGGGATTGCATGGATGTTGGCTCGATCGCGGAGAGAGGCGGCGCGTCGCCGGCCACAGAGCGCCGTTGCGCGCTACCTCGGCCCAACCTCCAAAAGCTGGGCTGTCAAGCAACTATTCCCCCCATGTCTCGAACTTTCGCGTCGCTTGCCAAGAGGCTTATTCAACCAACTTGCGCGGCGTCATCGTATGATGAATGATCTTCATTAACGGCGAAGGCCGAGCCTTTGTCAATGACAATGCGGACGCATCGGTCCGCTTGGGGGAAGGCGGGGAGGGAACAGGGCGCCGACATGCAAGAGGCTCAGTCCAGCGCGCGGAAGCATAGCGCGGCCGACATTCGCAGGTCCGGGCGGCTCAGCGTCTATGAATTGTTTGTCGCGCAAGTCACGCGCGACCCGAACGCCGTCGCCATCGAGCAGGGCGGATTGCGGCGTTCCTATGCCGCGCTCAACGAGCGTGTCGTGCGCCTTGCCGGCGCGCTCTCCGCCAAAGGCGTGCGTTATGGAGATCGCGTCGCGCCCCTGTCGGAGAATCGAGCCGAATATATCGAGATCGAGCTTGCCGCCGCCTGTCTTGGCGCCATCGTCGCCTGCCAGAATTGGCGCCTTGCCGCCGCCGAATTGCAGCATTGCCTGGATCTGGTCTCGCCCGCTTTGGTGATCGCGTCGCGGCGGTTCGCACAAACGCTGTCGACGCTCGATCTTCACGGGGCCGAAAGCTTCACTATAGAGGACGACTACGAGGCGCTGATTGAGACCGCTCAGCCGCTCTCCGAACGTCCCGAGGTCGACCCGGAAGACGGGCTCGTTATTCTCTACACCAGTGGCACCACCGGCATGCCGAAGGGCGCGCTGATCAGCCACCGCGCCGAGATCGCGCGCATGGCGCTCTTGCGCATGGACATACGTTCGACCGAGGAGGACGGCTTCCTCGCCTGGGCGCCGATGTTCCATATGGGCTCGACCGACCAGCTGCTGGGTGCACTCATGTCCGGCGCGACGGTCTACGTGGTCGACGGCTTCAATGCGGAAGCCATCGTCGACATCATGGAGCGGGCGAAGCTCGGCTGGCTGTTGCTGATGCCCGGCTCCATCGAACCCGTCGTGGCGTTGTTGAAGGAGCGCGGCCGGCGGCCCAAAGGCATTCGCGCGGTCGGGGCGATGGCCGATCTGGTGCCGAAGAAGCTGATTGCCGAACTGACGGGCCTTGCCGCCGCGCCTTATCTGAACAGTTTCGGGGCGACCGAAACCGGGCTGGCGCCGGCTTCATCCTCGCTCATACCGCCCGGCGAATTCCCGGCGAGCCTGTCGAAGCGAAAGAGCGCGTTCTGCGACTTTCGCCTGGTCGATCACGATGGGCGGGAAGTTGCGGACGGCGATCCGGGCGAAGCCGCGGTGCGCGGGCCGACCGTATTCAGCGGCTACTGGAATGCGGAGGAGACCAACGCGCGCGACTTCAAAGGCGGCTGGTTTCGCATGGGCGACCTCTTTCGCCGCAACCCGGACGGCAGCTACGATTTCGTCGACCGGGCGAAATACATGATCAAATCCGGCGGCGAGAACATTTATCCTGCCGAGATCGAACGCGTTCTGTTGTCGGACCCGCGCGTCAGCGATGCCGTCGTGGTGCGCAAGCGCGATGCGAAGTGGGGCGAGGTTCCAGTGGCTTTCATTTCCCGGCGCGACGACGGCCTCAGCGAAGCCGATATCGAAGCGGTGTGCCGCAAATCGCTCGCCGGCTACAAGCGGCCGAAAGAGGTGCATTTCATGCGGTTCGAGGATTTTCCACGCAGCACGACGGGCAAGATCCTCCGCCACGAAATGGAGAAGAAGCTGTTCTGAGCAAGCGGCAAGCCGGTCACGAGCGGATCAAGATGGAAGCCGAGACACGTAAGACAAAGCAGCAGACGGGAGACAATGCCATGGCGCAAGCCGGAACGCTTCGCCGGGTGAGCAGGCTGCCGGCGGAGCGGCGCATCCTCGATATCATGACCGCGGCGCGGGCGGTGTTCACCGAAAAGGGCTACAACGACGCCCTGATCTCGGACATCGCCGAACGCGCCGGCGTGGTGGAAGGCAGCATCTATCGCTTCTTCACCAACAAGCGCGATCTGCTGGTGCGCGTCGTCGAGCGCTGGTACGAGGACATGCTGGCGGACGACGACGAGCAGTTCGCCAGCGTGCGCGGCACCTGGAACCGGATTCGTTTTATCGTCCACCATCACCTTGGCACGATCCGGCGTGAGCCCGCGCTCTGCCGCCTGGTCTTTCAGGAACTGCGGCCCGACCCATCGTACCGGCAGACGCGGCTGTTCACGCTCAATCAGGCCTATACCCATCGCCTGATCGAGGTGGTGAAAGAGGCGGTGGCGCAGGGTGAGTTCAGGCCGGACGTTTCGCCGGCCTTGGTACGCGACATGATCTATGGCTGCATCGAGCATCGCACCTGGGCGTTCCTGCGCAACGAGGGCGATTTCGACGCGGACGCGACCGCCGATGGCATCACCGACGTCGTCTATGGCGGTCTTGTCGTGCGTAAGCCGGAAGACGAGCCGATGGCGAAAGCGCTCGCGCGTTTGGAAGATGTCACCGCGCGGCTCGAGCGACTGGCCGATTCGGAAGGGGATTAGGATGGTCAAGCCCGTCATTGCGAGCGAAGCGAAGCAATCCAGCGTTTCCCACCGCTCTGGATTGCTTCGTCGCGTCGCTTCTCACAATGACGATTTCGCGACGGGGGTTTCCGAGCGGACGCACGCTCTACAGCGGATAGCCCGCGAGCTTTCCGTCTTCGATGCGCTCGATATATTCGGTCATGCCGTAGCCCTGCTGGCCGTTCCAGCTAAAGCGCGTGAAGCCTTCGGCGATGCGCGATTCCAGCGTCTGGCCATTGGCCTTGCGGCGGTTGCGTAGTGGCGCAAGCGTGATGATCTCGCCGGCGATGACTGCCTTGCGCTTTGCCGTGCGCACGCCGATCTCGACGCGCCGGGGATCTTTCTGCTCGGTCCATTGCGTCGTCAGATCCATATCGACGATGTCTTCATATTCGCCGTCGACCAGAAGTACGCCGACGCGCCGCGACTTGCCGCTCTCGTCGGTGATCTTGAGCAGCATGAGGCCGTCGCCATTGGGAAAATTGGCGAGGAACAGCCGGTACCAGTAGATCACCTGCCAGTAACGCGGTCCCCAGGAATGATCGCGCCAGCCGTGGCCGTCGATCGGGAAGGTGTCGCTGCCGACCCGGATCTCGCCGCGCACGCGGGCATGCTGGTTGAAATGCCCGCGCGAAAAATCGCGGCCATACATGGTCTGCACCGCATCGTTGACCGGTTCGCCGCCATGCACCGGCGATTCGGCTTCGAGCGTCCAGTGCACATGACCGGGCAGGCGCGGACCGTCGGCAAACAGCGTCTTCGGATCGCGCAGCGCATTCGGGTCGTTCACGATCATCAGTTCGCCGTCGAAGGTCATCGACACTTTTTTCAACGGCTCGATCACCGCGTAGGAAAGCCCGCCCGCCTCGAAGCGTTCGTTGCCGGTGATGTTCGGGCGCTGAAACTGACAGGCAATGCGGCCGTCAGGCAGATAAAGACAAACCGAAAGCTCGGCGTAGCCTTCGTTGACCCGGTTGCCGAGCCGCATCCAGCCGCCGACCGCAGAAGCGGTGTTGAAGCCGTTGGTATAGACGCTTTCGTTGAAATTAACCGACGCATCCGGCTTGTGCATCATCTCGTCGTCCCGCCGCATCACAAAGTCGCCCATCGTCAAGCTCCCGTCTTCCCATTGGGTTGATCGCCGGCACGCACCAGAACCAGCATGCGGCCGCGCTGTACCACCTGATCGTCTTGATTGATCACCTCGAACACGAAGGTCGCGAGCTCGCGCCCCGGTTTCGAGGTCGGCCGCTGCTGTTCGAACGTGACGCGCGAGCGGATCGTGTCGTCGATCTTCACCGGGCCGCAGAAATCCCAGTTCAAATTGAGCAGCCCGATCACACGTTCGCCGAGAATGCCGGTCTGCGTGAGCATGCCGATGGCGGTCGCCATCGCCAGTGGGCCGTGCGCAATGCGCGTGCCGAATGGCGAGGATTTGGCGAACACCTCGTCGACATGAATCGGCGTGAAGTCGCCGACCAGGCCGGCGAACAAATTGATGTCGCCGGCGCCGATAGTGCGCCCCGGCGTCGTCAGCGATTGTCCCGGCGTCAGCGTGGCCACGGCGGTTGCCCTTTTCAGTTCGCGGTTCGCGCCAGTTCGATGCGCGCCAGCGCTTCGCGATGCACTTCGTCGGGGCCGTCGCCGATGCGCAGAAAGCGCGTTTCGGCGAACGCTTCGGCAAGGAAGAAATCCTGCGACAGGCCGCCGCCGCCATGCACCTGAATGGCGCGGTCGATCACCGCGCCGGCCATGGTCGGCACGATCACTTTGACGATGGCGATTTCGGCGCGCGCGGCCTTGTTGCCGGCCGTGTCCATCATCCAGGCGGCCTTGAGCGTCATCAGCCGCGCCTGCTCGATGTCGCAGCGCGATTGCCCGATCGCCTGGCGCACGGCGCCCATTTCCGCAAGCGTCGAGCCGAAGGCGAAACGAGCCTTGGCGCGCGCGCACATGCTCTCCAGTGCGCGCTCGGCGAGCCCGATGAAACGCATGCAGTGGTGGATGCGGCCGGGGCCGAGCCGGCCTTGCGCGATCTCAAAGCCGCGGCCTTCGCCGAGCAGCATGTTGCCGGCCGGTACGCGCGCATTGTCGAAGATCATTTCGGCGTGCCCAAGCGGCGGATGCTCGTAGCCGTAAACCGAGAGCGGACGCTCCACGGTTACGCCCGGCGTATCCATCGGCACCAGGATCATCGATTGCTGCTTGTGCTTGGGCGCGCCCGGGTCGCTCTTGCCCATGACGATCGCGACTTTGCAGTGCGGCGACATGGCACCGGTGATCCACCATTTGCGGCCGTTGATGACATAGTGATCGCCATCGCGCTTGATCGCGGTCTCGATGTTGGTGGCGTCGGAGGAAGCGACGCGCGGCTCGGTCATGGCGAAACACGAGCGGATGTCGCCGGCGAGAAGCGGCTTGAGCCAGCGCTCCTTCTGTTCCGGCGTGCCGTAGGCCGACAACAATTCCATGTTGCCCACGTCTGGCGCATTGCAGTTGAAGATTTCCGGCGCCGCCAGTGAACGCCCGAGTGTCTCGCATAGATGCGCATATTCGAAATTGTTCAGGCCCTGGCCGCCGGCGCCGTGGTAGAAAAGATTCCACAAGCCGTGCGCCTTGGCTTTTGCCTGCAGCTTCTTGAGCAGTGGGCGCGGCGCCCAGCGCTCGGCACCATCCGCGTGGGTCAGCAGCGCCTGCTCGTTCGGGTACACGTGCTCGGCCATGAAGCTTTTCAGCTCGGCGTGAAGCGACTTGGCGTGGTCCGATAACTCGGCGAACATTGCTTTTCCTTCCCGCGTCTTTTCCCGCCGCGCTCAACTGCTTTTCAACTGCCCTTCAACCGCTCTTCAACTGCCCTTGGCGCCGATTTTTTCGCGCTTGACCACGATGCCCGCGGCTTCCCGGTCCCAGGTGTCGGACGTCAGCCCCTCGGCGCGCAGCTTGACCTTCTCGATCTTGGCGGTCGGCGTGCGCGGCAACGCTTCGACCACGCGCACGTAACGCGGCACCATAAAATGCGCCATGCGCGGGCGCAGAAACTCGATCAAAGCGCCGGGATCGAACGCCTCGCCTTCTCTGATAGAAACCACGGCGCAGACCTCGTCCTCGGCGATCTCGCTCTTCACCGCGATCGCCGCCGCCTCGCGGATCGCCGGATAGGCCAGTACCTCGGACTCGACTTCGAACGAGGAGATATTCTCGCCGCGCCGGCGGATGGCGTCTTTCAGCCGATCGACGAAATAAAAGTTGCCCTCGGTGTCGCGCTTGAAACCGTCGCCGGTATGAAACCAGCCGTTCCGCCAGGCGGCGGCCGTCGCGACCGGATTGCCGGCATAGCCGTGGCTGGTCGCCCAGGGACAATCGGTGCGCACCACGAGTTCGCCGACCGCGCCGACCGGAAGCTCGCAATCGTTCTCGTCGATGATGCGGACCTCGACACCTGGGCGCGCGCGGCCAGCGCTGCCAAGCGCCGTCGGATTGGCGCCGGTGACGATCGGCATGGAAATTTCGGTCATGTTGAAGTGGGTGTAGATGTCGGTGCCGAAGCGCGCGTGAAATTGCGGCGCAGTTTCGTTGAGCGGCACGTAGGTGCAGGTCTTGAGCGGATGGTCCTTGTCGTCGGGGGAGGGCGGCCGCTTGAGCAGAAAGCCGCCCATCACGCCGAGCAAAATCGACGTGGTGATGCCGGCTTTGCGCACGGTCGGCCAGAACGCTTCCGTGTTGAAGGAATCGACCATGGCGATCGATCCGCCATGGATCAGCATGGCGGTGACCGGCATCACGCCGCCGGAATGAAACATCGGCAGGTTGATCATGTAGCGGTCGCTGCCGGAGAGAAACGGCGCCGAACCCGCCATGGCATGCAGATGCACGTAGGACGACATCACCCCCTTGGACGGCCCCGTCGTTCCGGACGTGAAGATGATCGATTGCATGTCCCAGGGCGCGATCGGCCGCTCGAGCGCGGGCGGATTGGTGTCGGCGCTCTCTAGCGCGGTTGCCGGATGAACGCTCATGCCCTCCAGCGGCGTCGGCGCGCCGCCGAGCACGATCAGTTCGCGCACGGTCTTGCGGTTGACATCCTTCAGTCGCGGGCAAAGATCGGCGTGCGTGATCATCAGGCGCGCTTCCGACAAGCCGATTGCATGTTCGAGCAGGCCGCCGCGATAGGCGGTGTTGATCGGCACGAACACGGCGCCAAGATAGTTAAGCCCGAACCAGATGCGCAGGCAGTCGGCATTGTTCGGCAGCCACACCAGGACGCGCTCGCCCTGTTTGACGCCGAGCGCGCGCAGCGCGTTCGCCGTGCGGATCGCATGCGCCCGCATCTCGCCGTAGGTCCATTGCTCGCCGTCGGCGAAAAGGGCGAAAATCTTGTCGGGCTGCTCGCGCGCCCACCGCTCGATCATGTACCGCTGGACACATTGATCCGGCCGCGGCATGCGCGGGTCCAAATGATAGTCCATGGTCATTCCTCCCGGCTCCGCAGCGGAGCCTTCGGTCAACTTTGACTCTTTGCCTGTCCGCCGCCCGTGGCCTTGGAGATTTCGGCGAACAGCGGCTTCTTGGTCAGTTTCATGTCGCGCGTGAGTTCGTCGTGCACGTGCAGCCGCAACAGCGCTGTCGCCGCGGCGACATCGCCGCATGCGGCAGGGCCGTGCGTCCACGCGATCAGATCGGAGATTTCGCCGTCGAGCCGGTCGCGTTCGGCGGCAAGCTCGGCGGAGCTTGCCGCCGCCGTCGCCTGGTCGGTCAGACCCGCTGCACCGGCGGGCGCCTGCGGCACCAGCGCGCGTACGGCACGCACGGCGCTACGCCGCTGCGCCACCGCTTCGGCGAGCGGCGCCCGCGCCCATTCCAGCCGCGGCGCGATGTTGTTGAGAAGATCGATGACGCCGATCGCCTGGCCACGCGCATAGGCATCGGTGACATTCGGGATCACGTCGGCGCGCAAGGTCGCAATGATGCCGGCGATCAATCGCTCGAGCGAATTGTTCATGCCGCCCGCTCCATCACCGATTCGAGCTGCAACAGCATGCGCGGCATTTGAAAGCCCATGCCGGCCATGCGCAGATCGTTGAAATCGCGCGTTTCGAAACAAAAGCTGGCGCCGAGATGCATCACCGCAAGCTTGAAGGTGCCGAATGCCTCCCAGTAATGCACCACCGACGGATCGACAGTCGCGCCGGTCAGCGCCTCGTATTTGTTTTTCAGCTCCTCGCGCGTGAGCAAATGACACATATAGGGCGAGCGGCCGCGCTAGGCCTGCAGGCAGATCCAGCCGAGATCCTCAATCGGGTCGCCCAGATGCACAAGCTCCCAATCGAGGATCGCGGAGATGCGTCCGTCGAGCTCGAGGAAATTGCCGATGCGATAGTCGCCGTGCACCACGCTGATGCGCTGCGCCTTCGGCGCGTGCGCGCGAAACCAGATCAGCGCCCATTCCAGCATCGGATAGCGCCGCTCCGACCATTGCCGCATGCGCCGTTCCCAGAAGGCAATCTGCGAATGCGCCGTTTGCGCGGGGTCGGTGGCGCCGCCGATGCCGGTCGCCGGCGTGCCTTGCCACGCGAAATTATGCAAAGCGGCGAGCGCGGCGAGGAATTGATCGCCGAGTTTGATGCGGGCTGCTTCGTCGAAAGCCGGGCCGCCGTCCGCGGTCCACGGCACCGGCGCATCACCCTTGACGAATTCGCACACGAAAAACGGCGCGCCCAAAATGTCGCTGTCGTCGCAGCACCAATAGGCGCGCGGCACCGGCACGCCGCTGCCGGCGAGGCTCTGCAGCGTGAGAAATTCCGGCGTCGCGCGGTAGGGCGCGAAGATGCCGCTCGGCGGACCCAGACGCAGAATGAGATCGCGCTCGATGCGCGCGCCTCCCTCGCTCCATTTGGCGGTAAAGCCGAAGGTCAGCCACGAAAAGCCCACCGTATAACGCTTCAGCGGTCCGATCTCGACATTGCCGCCCACCTGCCGGCGGAGGTAGACCAGCAGCCGGTTGCGGACGCTATCGCCGTCGAAGGTGTCAGTCGCGGACAAGCTTGTTCCTCGGGCTTTCCTCGCGCGGCTCGTATCGCGCAATCGGCGCGGCATGATCTGCGCATTCGCAGCATGCCGCCACAATTGTGATTGCCGGACCGCTTGAGCCAAAATGAACCAGACTCATTATGCGGGGTCAAGCGGTCGCTGCGGCGTTCCTGGCCGTTATGCGCGCGGCCTTGTTCAAAGGCTCGACAGCAAGTGGCCGGCATCGACCGGGAGCACGACGCCGGTAATGGACGCGCCGCCGTCGCCGGCAAGCAGGATCAGCGGCTCGGCCAGATCTTCCATGGGCGTCAGGCGCCGCGACGGAATGCGCCGGATCATCTCCTGGCCCTTGTCGGTCTGGAAAAAGTCGCGGTTGAAATCGGTCTCGACATAGCCGGGCGCCAGCGCATTGACGCGAATGCGAAAGCGCGCCCATTCCAGCGCCAATTGCTTGGTCATTTGCACCAGGCCGGCCTTGGCGGTGGCATAGGCCGTGACCCGTCCCGCTTGCCGCAGCGCCAGGATGGACGCGACGTTCACGATTGAGCCGGGGATTTTGGCGGCCACCATGTGCCGCGCCGCCTCGCGCGCGATCATCCAGGGGCCGCGCAGATTGGTCGACAGAACGCGGTCGAATTCGGCCGGATCCTCGTCGAGCGTGTCGACCACTTCGGTAATGCCGGCATTGTTGACCACGATCGCGGGCGCGCCCCATTGCGTCACCATCTGTTCGAAAGCGCGCAGGATGGAATCGTCGCGCGTCACGTCCATGGCTACGAAGTTCGCCCTGCCGCCCGCGTGCGCGATGGCGTCGGTGATTTCCGGCACGTCGGATCGGTTGCCTAAAATCACATGGGCGCCTTCGCGCGCGAGCGTTTCGGCAAAGAACCGCCCCAATCCGCGCGAAGCGCCGGTCACCAGCGCGATGCGGTTTGCGAGCCGGCCGCCTGCGCTACCATGCGTTTTTGCTGACGCGGCCGATTCGGCGTTGCCAAATCGAGACATGCGTGACTTTACCTTCCGCAGCCGATCTGTTCCGATCTTCTATTGCCAGCGCCAAGACGCTTTAGGTGTTTAGTCCCAGACTTTGATGCTGCATCCTTATCGCACGATTCGAAGGAAGCACTATGGGACAAATTTTACACGGCTGCGCCACCACGACGGGGGCAGTCCGTCGAGCAATACAAAATAGTCAAGAGAGCCTGAGAGGACGAAGGCGCGGTCAAGTCCATATGAGATCGGACTGATGTTAGATAAAGCCAAATGAGCCGCTGCATAGCGGACGTCGGCGCCAACCCGTCGCGGACATCGCGTTCTGCTCGCTTAGAGCATGTCCTGGAAAAGCGGAAGCCGGTTTTCCGAAAAGGACATGCGACAGAACAAGAATCTGGAGCACATCCCGATTCGGTTGAATCGGGATGTGCTCTAGAATTGTCCGCACTTGCCGCGGAGAGCGAGGACCTCTGGCCGGCATGCTGTCGGATGGCACGGCGTTGATCGAACGGGACTCGCCCCGGTTGCAGCGAGAAACTCGCGGCGTGCATTGACGAATCACGACAATTTAAGTTTCTCATTAGCCGGTTTTTGGGGGCGGTGGGGACATGCGCTGGCCGACTGTGGTGCGCGCCGGGCTTTTGGCCGACACGCAACCGGGTGCGGCCTGGCCGGCTCCTCAGCAAAGCGCGCAGCGCACGCCATTTCCGAAACAGAGCACGGTATTTCCAAATATGCACTGAGCCATACCGTTATCACAAAGTGGTCAATTTCCGCATCGTCTCAAAAGACAACAATGACGACATCGGCAGGCGCCATGTGGGTGCCGCACGGCGGTTTTTGGTCGAGAAGCAACGATGATCGGGCGAAGATCGTACGTTGCTATTCTGAGTGCAGCGCTGGCCGTCGCCACGATGACGCCTGCTCTGGCTCAGAGCTGGAACCTTTACAATGGGTACACCAGCCTGCCGACCATTTCGTTTGTCAACGGCCCCATGAGCCCAACCAACCCCGCGAAGGTCGACTTAACGGTGGGTGGCGCCTCGAGTCCTACCGCGTTCACTATGGATACTGGATCGACCGGGATCGTCGTTAGTCCGGACCACTTTACGCCTGGACCAAACGACGTATATGTCGGGCAGGGAAGTCAGACATATACAAGCAGCGGAATAGTCGATAGCGGCAACTTCTATCTGACGAAGGTCGTCATCTACAACGGCAGCACGCCGATTGCCACAGCAACAGTCACAGTGCTGGAGGTGACCAACCAAACCTGCGTGGCGGGCTCTCTGGGCTGCAGTCCAAATTCAAATCCGACGAATATTGCCTATATGGGCGTAGGTTTTGATCGCGGCGCAAGCTCAACCCAGCCGCCAGCGCCCTACAACAACACCAACCCATTCATCAATATTACTTCGCTCGCCTCAGGCCAGCCGGTCAGCAGCCTGGCGCCGGGCTATATGATCACCAACAACGGCGTCACCCTGGGCCTGTCCTCGAGCGACACCAACGGCTTTGCCTTCGTGAAGTTACTGCCGAACACAACGAATAGCCCACCTCAGCCGGCGCCGGCGTGGCTGCAGGCGCCAGTTACCATTTCAGTAGGAGGCATGCAGAGCAGTGGCGTCATCCTGCCTGACAGCGGCATCAACTACGCATACCTGACACCGCCGCCCGGCGCGTCGATCACGACCACGACGTCGAATCCTTCCTGCAACAGCAAAGTCTGCCTTCAGTCGGGCAATACGATCCAAGTCTATCTCCCGGGACAGACCACGCCGCAGCCGGCGTTCTATACGTTCACGACCGGTACCACGGGCAATGCGTTGCAACCGAATACGGTCAGCGTGAATGGTGCCAGCAGCACTGCCTTCCTGAACACTGGCCGCGAATTCTACCAGGGCTTCGATTATGTTTATGATCCGATCGGCGGCTACGTCGGGTATCGCTGGAATGGCACGGTCAGCAACGCGTTCGGAGAGGTAACGCCGTCGGTTGCCCTGACCGGCAACGTCAACCTGCCGGCTGGCTTTGGCAGCAGCCTGCCGACGATCCTTTACGGGCCAACGACATTGCTGGGCGCGGGCACCGGAATCATCTCCGGCCCGCTCTCCGGATCGTTCGGCCTGACGATCGGCGGCGGCCAGATCGCTCTAACAGGAGCGAGCACCTACAACGGCGGCACCACCGTCAATGCTGGAACGCTGGAGGTTGACGGCACGATCACCAATACGAGCAGCGTGACGGTGAACTCGGGCGGCACGCTTGCCGGCATCGGTACGGTTGATCCGCCGACGACCACGATCATGAACGGCGGCACGCTGGCTCCTGGCAATGCGGCGATGCCGACGGGCACGCTGACCATCGCCGGCAATCTCGTGTTCCAGAGCGCCGCGCTCTACCTCATCTCCATCGGTGGCGCGAGCGCGAGCAAGACGAGCGTCGTCGGCGGGTCGGCGTCGCTCGGCGGCGCCGGCGTGAGCATCGCGAGCGGCAGTACGTTCGTAGTCGGCACGCGCTACACCATTCTGACCGCAGACGGCGGAGTAGTCGGCACATTCAATCCGACAGTCGCATACGGCGCCTACACGGGAGTACTGGGCTATGACCGTAACGACGTGTACCTCACCGTCCTGCCGTCGCTGTTGCCGGGAGCGCCCACGAATGTGGTCAACGTCATGGGTGGAATCGACAATTACATCGGCGGCGGGGGCTCGTTGCCGGCAGGTTTTCAGAACTTATTCAATCTCTCGCCGTTGGGGATCTTAAATGGGCTCAGTCAGCTGTCCGGCGAGGCGGCGACCGGCGCCGAGCGCGGTGCCTTTCAGATCATGACGCAGTTTTTGAGCCTGATGCTCGATCCGTTTGTCGATGGTCGCAATGGCGGCTTCGGCAGCGGCGGCGGTGCCATCGGCTTCGCGCCGGAGCAGCAGGAAAATCTGCCGCCGGATGTTGCGCTCGCTTACGCGTCGATTCTCAACAAGGCGCCGCCGAAGCCGATTTTCGATCAGCGCTGGACCACGTGGGGCGCAGCCTATGGCGGCAGCAATAGCGCCAACGGTAACGCCGCAGTCGGCTCAACGAACGTCACCGCGCAGACGTTCGGCTTTGCTGCCGGTAAGGATTATCACGTCACGGCGGACACGGTCGTCGGCTTTGCGCTCGCTGGCGGCGGCACCAATTGGGGACTTGCCAACGCGCTCGGCGGCGGACGCAGCGATGCGCTGCAAGCGGGCGTCTATGGCATCACCCATGCGGGGCCGGCGTATCTCG